>Ga0209805_1000025_pt1 | contig 74620 bp, 79 predicted proteins | sample GraSoiAngelo_148_FD_185905 | JGI IMG/M metagenome (GOLD analysis project Ga0209805, IMG submission 185905) | Grasslands soil microbial communities from the Angelo Coastal Reserve, California, USA - 14_1009_09_20cm (SPAdes) (version 2) | ecosystem: Environmental > Terrestrial > Soil > Grasslands ...
GCAACCCCAGTGCGTATAGTGGATTGACCCCGCCGTGATCATCTTCTGGATCTTCACGCTCTTCGTCGGCGCCTCAGCTTTTGCCTTTGGGCTGATCGGACTTCAGCTGGGCATCGGTTGGTCGCTCGTCTACGCAATCGTTGCGATGCTGGTCTGCCGCGGAATCTTGACTCTTTTCAAGCGCTGGCTTGTCCTCAGCGAACGGATCGCTCCGGAAGACAGTCAAGACGAGCGAACCATCGAGACGAACCGCGCTCTCTTCTGGCGCCGAATGACGTGGCTGGCGATCCTCTTCGGCATCTACTTCGCAATCTTTTTCGTGTTCTACGGCCTGGGTCCGTTGGATGCGATGAGTGCATTGCCTGGCGTGCTCGCAGCCGCCCTGCCGCAGCTCGCCTACTTCCTTGTGATCATGGTTGCGAACTTCATGCTGTTCTTCGGCGCGTTCTTCATATACGGCCGCATCGGGCGTACGTATGTGGATCCCGGAGAAGCGAACTACGAGGTGAAGATCGAAGATGTCCGCGGCCAGAAGTCCGCGGTTGCCGAGATGAGCCGGATTCTGACGCTGATGGAGCAGGGGCGGAACTACGTGCGCGCCGGCGGCAAGCGCGAGCGAGGTGTGCTCATGGTCGGACCGCCCGGCACTGGCAAGACCATGCTCGCAAAAGGCATTGCGTCGTCGATGCACGTGCCGATCATCATCACCTCGGGCTCTTCTTTCCAGGGCATGTTCCTGGGCATGGACGCTCTCAACGTCTTCATGACGGTGCGCGCCGGGAAGAGCCGCGCCAAGCGCTGGGGAGGTTGCGTGATCTTCATCGACGAGTTCGACGCCCTGGGCAACCGCCGCAGCGGCATGGGTGGCGGAGGCGCGGGTGGGATGGGCGGCATGTTCGGCGGCGGCCAGCTCGGTCTGAACACGCTCCTGGTGATGATGGACGGCGTCGACAACCCCGGCTACTTCAAGCAGCTGGGGCGTCGCTTTGTCAACATCTCACTCGACGGACTCTTTGTTCCGAGGCAAATCGGTGCGAACGGCACCAAGATCCGCCTGCGCGTTCCAATCCTTCGGGCTCCTCGTTACAACATCCTCTTCGTCGGAGCGACAAACAGACCGCAGGTCCTTGATGAAGCGGTCGTCCGTCCTGGCCGTTTTGGCCGCCAGATCATCTTTCGAATGCCGATCAAGGATGACCGCAAGGACATCGCCGAGCTCTACTTCGCCAAGAAGAAGCATGATCCCGAGCTGGACACGCCGGCTCGTCGCGACGAGTTTGCTCGAGTCGCCGATGGTTACTCGCCGGCCATGATCGAGCAGGCGCTTTCGCTCGCGCTGATGTACGCGTTCGAAGACAACCGCGACGCGTTCACGTGGCGCGACATCAGGGAGGCCATGGGCAACATCGAGGCTGGTCTGGCGCATCCCGTTGTGTACACGGAACGAGAGCGGATCGCAGTCGCGCGCCACGAGCTCGGCCACGCTGTCGCCGCACGCTACTTCTTGCCAGACGCAGTGTCGGTGCGCCTTTCGATCAAGATGCGATCCGGATCGCTCGGCCATCACCGCTCCGTCGCAAGGCAGGAGGAGTTCTCGCATTTCCGCTCCCACGCAGCCGGTCAACTGCGCCACACCCTCGGCGCCATCGCATCGGAGCGCGCGTTCTACGGCGAAAACTCGAACGGCGTAAGCATGGACCTCGTCCAGGCGACAGAGCTCGCGGCGCACATGATCTCCGTTTGGGGCATGGGGCCGGACCCTCTGCCGATGCAGCAATCGCGACTCGCAGTGAGCATCGGCGAGTATCTGATCTCCGTCGCGGCTTTCCTCGGCAATGACCTTCTCGGCGTGGAGACAGCCGCCGGCAAGGCTCTTGGCAACCCGCGGTCCCGCCAGGCCGTGGCACAGGTTCTCGGCGCCGCCTACATCGACGACTGGCGCGTCATGAACGTGAACAAAGAAGCGATCGATCTCGCCGCCGAGGCCCTGATGGCTCAGGGCGAGCTGGTCGGCGACGAGATCGGCGGTCTTCTCGACTCGGTGGGCTTGCGCGAACCGACTGCAAGCGATCCATACCCGGAGGAGATCCCGCTGCCTCCGGTGCTCGAGCCGTTGAAGATCGAAGCGGCGGAGCAGACCGCCTGATTCGACTCGGCGCGTCGATACTTTGCGCCGCCGTCCTGGCCGCGCTTCCACACGCGGCGCTGGCGCAAGATCCAGGCGCCGGTCCCAACGCCCACCACGAGGCGGCGCGCATCATCGCCGCGGAGATGGCGATGCAGGACGCCACCACCACCCTGCAGGCGCTCGCGGCGCAGCAGCCGTCGGGGCTCGCCGAGACGATCCGCCACGAGATCGCCGTCGCGAACGCCAACTACGCGTTTCGCCAGGCGGCGCGGCAGGAGCAGCTACGCGTTTACGAGCTGGCCGGGTACGCGAGCGTCGAGTCGTCGGTCATGGCCTTGCTGCCCCCGAACGTACAAGCAGGGCTCGAGGACTACATCGCGGCGCTGCACTCGCTGTACATCCTCGCCGGGATCGACCAGTACTACCTGGTCAACGTCCACTTCAACCACGCCTACACCGACGCCGAGCCCCTGAGCGCCCTGCGGTCCTACTACAACGAGGCAGCGCGCCGTTACGGGATCGACCCCAGCTACCTGGCGTCGATCAACTACATCGAGAGCAACTTTGGCCGCGTCAAAGACACCTCGTCAGCCGGCGCGCAGGGGCCGATGCAGTTCCTGCCCAGCACCTGGACTCAATACGGGCAGGGCGGTGACATCCACAATGCCCACGACGCGATCCAGGCTGCGGCGCGCTACCTGGTTCGGAACGGCGCGCCCTACAACATGCGCAACGCGATCTTCCAGTACAACCACGATTACGACTACGTCGACTCGGTGGAGTCTTTCGCGCGGGCCTACCGGACCGACCCGGGCTGGCTCGACCGGATGTACTACTGGAACTCATTCGGCTAGACGCGCACCGATAACGCCTCGATGGCGCCAGCGGAGCTGAATTCCAGCCCTCGATGCGCGCCGCTGGATACAGCGAGGCGGAATCAGCCTTGGCCCGCCTGATCGTTAGAGTAAGTACTCATGGAGTATCGGATCGAACAATTGGCCCGGACCGCCGGGGTGGCCGTGGATACGATCCGCTTTTACCAGGGCAAGGGCCTGCTCGAGGCGCCCCGCCGCGAGGGCCGCGTGACCTGGTACGGCGAGACCCACGTCGAGCGGCTCAAGCGGATCAAGGAGCTCCAGCAGCAGGGCTTCACCCTGACCGTGATCCAGCGCTTCCTCGCCGGTGAGCTCGAAGCCTCCGACGAAGCGCTCGTGGCCGCGGTCACCCGTCCATCGGTCCCACAGACCCTGACCCTCGGTGAGCTCGCCGAGCGCAGCGGCGTCGCCGAACCGCTGCTGATGAGCCTGGAGCAGGCCGGCCTGCTCGTTCCAATCGAGGGCGGAGACGAGGCCCTCTACCCGGTCGACGACCTCGAGGCGATCGCGGCCGGCATGAAGCTCATCGCCGCCGGAGTGCCGCTTGGCTCGCTCATGGACCTTGGCAAGGATTACGCCACGGCGGTCGACCGGACCGCGAGACAGGCAGTTGATCTCTTCGACCGCTACGTTCGCGAGCGCATTCAGGCCGAGGGCGGCGAGACCGAGGCCGCGGAGCGGCGGCTGCTGCAGACCTTCAACGACCTGCTCGAGGCCAGCGGCACGCTGGTCCGCCACCACTTCCAGCGCACCCTGCTGCGCGCCGCGCGGGAGCACATCGAGAAACGGGAATGAGTCAGCCCCTCCGGCGCAGCCCCTCCGGCGCAGCCCCTCCGGCGCAGCCCCTCCGTCGCTTCGCGCCACCTCCCCACAAGTGGGGAGGAGCCACCTCTCCACAAGTGGGGAGGAGCCACCTCCCGATGAATGGAGTGCCGGGATGATCGCCGCGACGAAGATCCGTGGGCGCGAGCTCGAACGTACCCCTGACCTCGTCGACCTCGTGACCGCCGCGCGCGACGCCGGGCACGAGGTGATGCTCATCGAGCGGCCGATGCCCGACGCGGTCAGCGTGGCCGGCATCGGCCGCGCGCTCGACATCGTCGCCGCGCCGGGCGGGGTTGCGGTCGAGAACGCGGACGGGAAGACGATCGACTTCGAGCCGGGCGAGAACCGCGTCCTCGCGGCGTCGCGGCTGTGGGGACGCATCGCGACCAGCGACGCGCTTGCGGTCGGCGGCTTCGCTTACCGCCCCGACCGCGAACCGGGCGGCGCGTGGTCCGGGTTCCCCGCGCTGCTGTTTCGTGTCCCGGCGCTCGCGGTCTTGCGGCGGCGCGGCCGCACCTTTGTCGTCGCCGCAACCGAGGATGCCGAGGCGCTGCTGGACCTCACCGCCACCGCAGCGCGAGCGCCTTCTGCGCGCAAGCTCGACGTGAGTCCAGTGCGGAATCCGCTCGCCTGGACCGCGGCGGTGGAGAGCGCGGCCGCGCGCCTGCGCGCCGGCGGCGCGGAGAAAGTCGTCCTCGCCCGTGAAGTGATCGCGCACGGCGACGGCGTCGTCGCGGCCGGGACCGTCGTACGCAGCCTCCGCGCCGCATATCCGTCGTGCTTCACCTATCTGATCTCTGGCGCGGACGGGACGGCGTTCGCGGGCGCGTCGCCTGAGCTCCTGGTCCGCCGCGCCGGCGCGCGCGCTTTTGCGCAGCCGATGGCGGGCTCGGTCGCTCGCGGCGCCAGCGACTCCGAGGACGAGCGGCTCGCCGACGCGCTGGTCCAGAGCACCAAAGACGCCGACGAGCATCGCGTCGTCTCGCAGTTCGTGGTCGACGCCCTGCGACCGTTCTCGGCCGGCGTCAGCGCGCGCGGACCCGAGGTCGTGCGATTCACGAACATCCAGCACCTCGCGACCAGTGTCAGCGCCGACCTGAACCATCCGGCGGCCGACGCATTGACGTTGGCCGCGGCTCTTCATCCAACCCCGGCTGTCGGCGGATGGCCGCGCGAGGCGGCGGACGCATTGATCGACGCGCTCGAGGGCATGGAGCGCGGGTGGTACGCGGGTGCGGTGGGATGGATCGACGGCCGCGGCGATGGCGAGCTCGCGATCGCGCTGCGCTGCGGTCTCTTGTGGGAGGACGGCGCGCGGCTCTACGCGGGGGTGGGCGTGATGCCTGATTCCGACCCGGCGCGCGAGCTGGAGGAAACGGAGCTCAAGTTCAAAGCGCTGCTGACGGCCCTGGTCTGATGGATCTCACGATCAACGGCGCACGCATTCATTACGAGCGCACTGGGGCCGGAATGCCGGTCGTTTTCCTTCACGCCGGCGTTGCGGATTCGCGCATGTGGGAGCCGCAAGTCGCAGCATTCGCAAAAACCTTCGATGTGATTCGTCCGGACGGGCGCGGATTCGGCAAGTCCGAGCTGCCGCCGAGGTCCTGGTCGCCCGTTGCCGACCTCCTCGGCTTGATGGACGAGCTCCGTCTCAAACCTATGCATCTGATCGGCTGCTCGATGGGGGCACACCTGGCGATCGATTTCGCCCTGGAGCACGGCGAGCGGATCTCCAAGCTGGTGCTCATCGGGCCGGGCATCGGCGGAGCGAAATTCGGCGAGAGGTACCCGGAGCTCTTCGCGGAAGTCGACGCTGCCGAGAAGGCGAACGACATGGATGCCGTGAACCGCGCCGAGATGCGCCTGTGGCTCGATGGTCAACGCCCCGAGGGTTACGTGAAGCAGCCGCTCCGGGACTTATTCCTGGACATGAACGGCGGCAACTTTGACAGCGACCTCAACAGCGCGCCTCAGGAGGCCGTCGAGCCACCGGCGGTCGAACGCCTCCACGAAATCACTGCGCCTGCGCTCGTGGTGGTAGGTGACGCGGACCTGCCGCCTGTCCTGGACGCGGTGGAGCTGCTAATGGAGAAGGTCCCGCACGCGCGCAAAGCCGTGATCCACGACGCGGCGCACCTGCCCAACCTCGAGCATCCCGAAGAGTTCAACAGCCTGGTGCTCGACTTCCTGCTCGGCGACTAACTATATCCGTCTGTGATATAGTTAAGGTGTGGTCACGCCGCCACTTTTCTACATCCTCCTCGCGCTTCGTGACGGCGAGCGCCACGGCTACGAGATCCTCAAGGATGTGCAGGCCGGGTCGCTGGGCAAGATCCGGCTCGGACCGGCGACGCTCTACACCTCGCTCAAGAGACTGCTGGACGCAGGCTTCATTCAAGAGGTGGCCGGGCCTCGGGGCAGCGATTCGCGTCGGCGCTACTACCGATTGACGTCTGGCGGGCGGAGGGAATTGTCGGAGGGGCTGGATCGAATGCAAAGGGTGCTGTCGATTGCTCGGCCACGAGCTTTGCGTGCGGGCTCATGAGGTGGGAAGAACGCGTTCATGCAGTGATCGTCGGATTGCATCCCCGTGCATTTCGGACCGAATACGGTGAGGAGATGAAGCTGATGTTGAACGACATGCTCAAGGATCCGGAGACCCCGCGCTGGCGTGTCTGGCTCGCCATGCTCGACGACATCGGCAATCTCATGGCAGGCGGTGTTCGGCGTGGCGTCCTCTTCGGGCTCATCGTCCTTGCCATCTGGTTTCTCCATCGCGCGACCGGTCTGCCGACCGGCGGCCAGAGCATTGCTCTGATCGCGATGAGCTACCTGGCTGTTGGGTTCGTCGGAGCCCGCCGCTCTGGATTTCTACGAGGTGTCGGCACGGGTGTGATCGCCGGCGTGATCAGCTCGCTCGTCTTCGTCGGCGAAGAGGTCTATGGCCACCGCTGGGCGGAATCTCGCGAGTTCGTCGGGATCTTGCTGATCTCAACAGCCGAAGGCCTGTCCCTGGTCCTGTTTGGCGCAACGATTGCTAGATTCGGGGACATCCAGCGTCGCGTCATGCGCAGCGCTCGCGCCTTCGGAACGGCCTGGATCGCGAGCACTGCCCAGGATTAGGTACGTTTTGCGCAGAAGGTGCGTGTCGCGCGACCTCCAAAGGTGCGTCTTGCGCAAAAGGCTCTTAATTCCGGCCGGCCCGGGCTAGCTCTTCAAGGCCGAGGCCGCCGCCTCCCAGCACAGTCGATGCCCGCTGACGCTGTCCTCGCGCTTGAACCGGACGACGACCATTGTCGGCGTCGGCGCTGCGATCGCGTCGGCGATCGCGGGTTCGAGTCCCGAGCGGTCTGAGACCGGGCTGTAGACCAGCCCGTACAGACGCGCGACTTGCGACAGGTCGAGACCCAACGGCGTGGCGAAGATCTCCTCGAACACGTCCTGATGCTCCGCCTGGGGCAGGAAGTTGAAGACTCCGCCTCCGTTGTTGTCGCAGACCACGAGCGTCGCCCGGATGCCATGGCGCTGCAGCGCCCACAGCCCGTTCATGTCGTGATAGAGCGAGAGATCACCGAGCAGGAGCACGGTCGGAGCTGCGTCGCGGCCTGTCGCAACGCCAAGCCCGCTGGAGACCAGCCCATCGATTCCGCTTGCCCCGCGGTTGCCGAAGAATCGCTGCTTCGGCCGGGCCAGCGGCCAGAAGCTGTCGGCGGCGCGGATCGGCATGCTCGAACCGATGAACACCTGGCCAGGGTCGGGCAGCCGGGCGCTCAGTGCCCTCACGACGTGGCCCTCGTGCAGCGGCGTGGAAACCATGGAAGCGGCGATCGCTGCCGACGCGCGCTTGCCCGCGCTCAGCCACTGGTCGCGCCAGGCCGTACGGTCCACTGGCGGCAGCGCTTCCAGGAGGGGCTGCGCGTCGCAGGCCATCACGTTGGTGGCGACGTGGTCCTCGTCCCGCCACGCTCGGTCAGGGTCGATCAAGAAAGTCGGCGCGGCGGCCGCGGCCAGCCAGCGGTTCAAGACTCGCGACGTAGGCGTGGCGCCGATCCGGATCACGAGGTCCGGACCGTGCTGCAGCGACCAGCCCGCGCGGAGGAGTGCCTCATACGACTCCACAGCGGCCCCGGCCTCGGCGCGCCGCAGCTGCGAGGTCGGTTCGGCCAGCAGTGGCAGACCGAGACGGTGTAGCGCCGGCGCCAGCCTCTCACCTTCGCGAATCTCGCCTGCCACGATCAGTGGACGCTGGGCGCGCTGGAGCGCGGACGCGAGGGATGCGACCTGCGCCTGGCTCGGGAGCAGGCGCCCGGACGTCATCGCTTGGGCGGGCGCGGCCTCCGAGACTGGGTGCTTTCCGGGCGGCGGCACGAGCGGCTCGCGAAATGGGAGATTGATGTGCACCGGGCCGTCCGCCGCCTCCGCGACCGCCCGGGCGGCGAGACGCCGCCACATGCGGGCGGCGTTGGGAAGCTCGACCGGCGCGCCCGGATCGACGAACCACCGTACCGCGCTTCCGTACAGGTGCTGCTGATCGATCGCCTGGTTGGCCCCCACTCCCTGGAGCTCGGGCGGCCGGTCGGCGGTCAACACGATGAGCGGCGTGCGCGAGTATGCGGCCTCGATGACGGCCGGATGAAACTCTGCCGCCGCCGTCCCCGACGTGGACAGGATCACGGCCGGCTTGCCGGTCGCTTTGCCGAGACCAACGGCAAAGAAAGAGCCGCATCGCTCGTCGATCTGAACGAGGACTTTGATGCGAGGATGCCGCTGCAGCGCCATCGCGATGGGCGCCGACCGCGAGCCGGGCGACACGCAGGCGAACTCCACGCCCTGCACCGCGAGCTCGTCCACGAAGGTGGCCGCGAAGGCTTGGGTGACGTCGGTCATAGGATTGCAGTGTCCTGTCCCAGAAGGTCCTTGCGTCTTCGCGGCCTAGGCGGCCGGGCGCCTTCGGCGCCCAAGCCAGCGTCGACTCCTGCGCGCGCTCGGTCACGCATCTACACGATGCGCTCCCTCGCGTGCTCGTCGTCTCCTTGGCTCCGACCGCCGATGCCGCGAATACGCTGCGGAGATCTGGGACAGGACACTGAGTCGTGATTCTGGAGCGTGAGGACGTAAAGCTGAGCTACTTTGTGGCCGGCGAGGGTGCGCCGGTCACCCTGCTGCATGGTTTCACGCAGAGCGGCCGGAGCTGGCGCGAGCTCATCTCCAGGATGCCCGAAGGCTGGATGTGGATCGTGCCTGACCTGCGTGGCCATGGCGAAACGCAGGCGCCACATGGCGCGCCGTGCTCGATGGCCGCGTGCACGACCGACCTCGAAAAGCTGTGGGACGAGCTCGGGGTGCAGCGGACGCACCTGGTCGGATACTCGATGGGCGGCCGCCTCGCCCTGCATGTCGCGGCGCGGCGTCCCGGGCGGGTTCTCTCCGTGCTCACGATCGGAGCCCACGCCGGTCTGGATGAAGACGCGCGCGAGGGCCGGAGGCGCGGCGACGATGCGCTCGCAGCGCGCATCGAGCGAGACGGTCTCGAGCCCTTCGTCGACTACTGGGGCTCTCTCCCGCTTTTCGCGGGCCTCCAGCAGCGCGGCCCCGCTTACGTCGCGCACGTGCGGGCCGAGCGCCTGCAGAACCACGTCGCGGGCCTGGTGTGCTCGCTGCGCGGGATGGGCGCCGGGGTGATGGAGCCGGTGTGGGACGAGCTCACCCATGCGCCGTTTCCATGCACTTTCGTCGCCGGCCAGCTCGATCACGGATACGTCGCCTCCGCGCGCAGGCTCGCCGCGACCGTGCCCAATGGCCACGCGGAGGTCGTCCTCAGGGCCGGCCATGCGGTGCACCAGGAGCGTCCCGATGCATTCGCGCGGGTGCTCGCCAATCACCTCGCCGCAGCCACCGCCACGCGGGCCGCTTCCTCGAGCTCGACCACTGACTGAAGGCCCGCCGCGTAGCGCGCGGCGCCGAGACGTTCGAGGTCCAGCATGCCGCCGTGGTCGATAGTCGCGATCACGAAGCGCAGGTGCCCCTCGCGCAAAAGTTGCTCGACCTTGCGCGCGACCTCGTCAGGACGTCGTGCGCTGATCAGCGCGGCGCTCACAACAGGATGCCCAGCGTGAACAGCAGCGCATACGCCAGCTGCGTGATCGCCACCCGCTTGAGCGCGCGAACGAGCTCGGGCGCGACAGTCGACACGAGGGCCGTTCGCACCGGTACCGATGCGACGGGGATGGAGATGAGCACGAGCAGGATGGTCACGGCCGCCAGCTGGGCGACGAAGGCAACGATCGGCACGACGAACGCGGCAGCGATGAGCAGCACGAGCAAGATGCGGGTGCGCTCGCGACCGATGCGTGTGGCCAACGTGCGCTTGCCGGCCGCGGCGTCCGTCTCGATATCGCGCAGGTTGTTGAGCACCAGGATCGCCGTGGCGAGAAATCCCATCCCGCAAGCCATGAGGACGGCGAGCCCGGTGATGCGGCCGATCTCGACGTAGACCGTGCCAACCGTCGCGACCAGTCCGAAAAAGAGGAACACGAAGACCTCGCCCAGGCCGAGGTAACCGTAGGGACGCGGGCCGCCCGTGTAGAGCCACCCGGCCAGCACGCACGCCGCGCCGACCAGAAACAGGCGCCAATCGACCGCCAGGCTGAGCGCGGCGCCGGCAAGTGCGGCGACGCCAAAGGCGCCGATGGCCGCCCGGCGGACCCACTCGGGATCGACGACCCCCGACGACGCAGCGCGGAGCGGCCCAACGCGCCTGGCGTCGGCGCCGCGGACGAAGTCGGAGTAGTCATTCGCGAAGTTCACGCCAAGCTGCATGCCCAGCCCGACGACCAGCGCGCCCAGCCCCGCGCCCCATCGCAGCCCACCTTCATGAACGGCGATCGCCGTGCCGGTGAGGACTGGCGCGACAGAGGCCGCGAGCGTGGCCGGCCGGACCGCCGACCACCACGCCCGCGTGGCGCTCGGCGCAGGCGCTGCCGTGACCATGGCTAGGGTCGCTTCGGAAACTTCGCGAAGTTGGGCTTGCGCTTCTGGACGTAAGCGTCGCGGCCCTCCTGCGCTTCTTCGCTCATGTAGTAGAGCAGCGTCGCGTCGCCGGCAAGCTGCTGGATTCCGGCGAGTCCGTCATCTGCGGCGTTGAGGCCGGCCTTCAGCATGCGCAGCGCGAGCGGGCTGAGCTCGAGCATGCGCCGGCACCACGCGACGGTCTCCTTTTCGAGGTCGGCAAGCGGCACGACCTTGTTGACCAGTCCCATGTCGAGCGCTTGCCGCGCGTCGTACTGCTCGCACAAGAACCAGATCTCGCGCGCTTTCTTCTGCCCGACGATGCGCGCCAGCAAGCCTGCTCCATAGCCACCATCGAAGCTCCCGACGCGCGGACCGGTCTGGCCGAAGCGAGCGTTGTCCGCGGCGATGGTGAGGTCGCAGACGACGTGCAGCACGTGGCCGCCGCCGATCGCATAGCCGGCGACCATCGCGACCACGGGCTTTGGCAGGCGGCGGATCTGGACCTGCAGGTCGAGCACATTGAGCCGGCCGGTGCCCTTCGCGTCGACGTAGCCGTCGTCGCCACGCACGCGCTGGTCGCCGCCAGAGCAGAACGCTTCCGTCCCGGCACCGGTGAGGATCACGACTCCGATTGCCGGGTCTTCGCGCGCCGCCTCGAGTGCCCTCGACATCTCAACGACCGTGATCGGCCGAAACGCGTTGCGGACCTCGGGCCGGTTGATGGTTATCTTCGCGATGCCGTCCCAGGTCTCGTAGAGGATGTCCTGGTACTCGCCAGATGCTTCCCATCCCGACTTCGGCTGATCTTTCAAGTCATCACTCCTAGAGCGATCACTAGCACCATCTCAGATGGTACGCCGAGGACCGCGCTACGCGCGCTGGCGAGGTCTCCGCCGGGGGAACAGGCGGACGATCTTGGCGTAGTCGTCCGGCGTGTCGATGTCATCCGAGCGGCCCGGGGCGGGGACGACGTCCAGCATCTCGGGCCGGCCGTGCAGGACCTGCCGTGCGCCGGCGTCTCCCTTGAGCGAGTACAGCTCCTCCCACAGCGAGCGTTCAAGAATCACGGGCGGGGACCAACCGTCACTCCCACTCGACACAGCAACCGCGGGGCGCGAACCCTCGCGCCGCCAGGCCCGCAACAGCGTGGCCACGGTCCGCGACCCGACGAGGGGCTGGTCGCCGAGCAGCACCATCGCACCCTCGATCTCGTGCCGCATCGCCTTCAGGCCGGCCTGCAGCGACGACGCCATACCTGTGGACGCCCTGGCGTTGAAAACAAGCTCGGCTCTTCCATCGATCGCCCGCCTGACGTCTTCCTCGGCGTAGACGACAACGGTCTGGTGGCAACCACCCTCCGACGCAGCCTCGAACACGTGCCTGACCATCGGCACGCCGTCGATGTCGAGCAGCAGCTTTTGCGAGCCGGGCATACGCGAGCTCTTGCCCGCGGCGAGGACGATCCCACCGACAGGCAGAAGTGCTGCCGCGAGTCGCTCGAAGGGCGGTCGCGTGGACCGGATCCACTCCACCTCGATGCCGGCGCGGATCGCGACCTCCGCGAAGTTGCGGAGGCGCGTGCCGTCACCGTCGACGAGGAGAAGCCTGCGTCCAATCAATGGCGATAGGTCCGGTACCTCTTCGGGCAGACCGACCACCGCCACCGAACGGCAGTCGCTGCGCGCCGCGACGTGCTGGAGCCCAGCATCGAGATCCTTGCCGCGTACGACCATGGAATGCGGTCCTTCGGGCTCCCGATACGTGCGACCGCGCACCGGCAGGTCGATGTCCCCCATGACGAAGACCACGTCTAGAGCATGGCAGACAGGCCCCGGCTTACTCTCTGTTGAAGTGCCAATTCTCGGAGCCCACGTCGATTCCTCTGGTGGCCTGCACCTGGCCTTCGAGCGGGCCAAGGCGATGGGCGCGGAGGCGATCCAGGTCCACCCCACGCCGCCGGGTTTCTGGGGCTCGCCCAAGCTTGACGAGACGCGAATCGCAACCTTCAAGGAAGCGGCGGCGAAGCACGGCAATCCGCCTTTCTACTTCCATGCCGTCTACCTGATCAACCTCGCGGGCGACGATCCAACCCTGCGCCAGCGTTCGGAAAGCACGCTGGCCGGCTACTTGAAGGCGGCGGACGAGCTGGGCGTCGACGGCGTGATCTTCCACACGGGATCGCACAAGGGCGCAGGTTTCGAGGCGCGGCTCCCGTCCATCACCGAGCACCTCAAGCACGTGCTTGAGCGGGCCGACCCGAAGTCCGCGAGGCTGCTGATCGAAAACAACGCGGGCCTGGGCGGCTGCGTCGGCGCTCGCTTCGAGGAGATCGCGCAGATGATGAGCGCGCTCGATGATGATCCGCGAGTCGGCGTCTGCTTCGACACGTGCCATGCCTTCGCGTCGGGCTACGACGAGCGGACGCCCGCCGAGGTCAAGAAGACGATCGACGAGCTGGACCGGGCCTTGAAGCTCAGCCGCGTCGATGTGATCCACTGCAACGATTCGGTGACCGGCCTTGGCTCGAACCGTGATCGTCACGCCAACATCGGGACGGGACAGATCGGTGAAGCAGGCTTTCGAGCCCTGCTCCGCGAGCCACGGCTCGCGAAGCTTCCCTTCATCCTCGAGGTGCCCGGCGCGGGTGGCGGGCCCGACGCCGAGCAAGTCGCAGTGCTCAAAGAGCTGGCTGGCTAGGCCACGTCAGACGCGTCGTCGCAGTCCGGCTCGACGACCTGGAGGGGCCGGCGCCGCGGAGCCCGGCGGGTGGCGAGCCCGGCCAGCCACCAAACACGCCTGCCCAGTACTCCGGCGAGAGCGACCAGCGCCGGCAGGTTTCGCGGCCCATAAAGCCGCCTGTTCTCGGCCTCGAGCTGGATGTCCTTCAGCCGCTGCCACATGATGTCCTCGTTCATGTACGGGTTCATCTCGACCTCCTAACCAGCAAACTTATGACGATAGTTAGTATAACCTGTGTTACGGCTTTTGTGGTTATGGGTAAACTGAATTTCGATGTCAGAACGGGAAACCGCTAGGGGCGAGCTCGGGCTCGTCCAGGCCTTCGTCAACACCGTCGACATGGTGCCCCTGAAGGAGGAGCTCACCGACCCAAACACGCTCAAGGCCTGGTTGGTTGCAAACGGCTTGCTCGACGCCGGCCACCCGGTTGATGAGTCCGACCTCAAGCACGCGATCGCGATCCGCGAGGCGATGCGCGGCGTGATCGGCGGCAACTCGGGCTACCCGGTCTACCCCGTCGCCCTTGCAACCCTCAACGAGGCCGCGACCGCGAGCCGGCTGCGGATGCGCTTTGCGCCAGACGGACGGCCGCGGCTCGAGCCTGAGGCGTCAGGCGCCGTCGGCGCGATGGGCCGCCTGGTCGCGACCCTCTATTCGGCGATGCAGGGCGAGGACTGGGAGCGGCTCAAGCTTTGCCGCTCTGGCGAGTGCCGCTGGGCGTTCTACGACCGTTCCAAGAACCACTCGAGCCGTTGGTGCACGATGGCTTCCTGCGGCAACCGGGAGAAGGCGCGCCGCTTCAGAAAGCGAGAAAGGGCTGCGTCCTCACCAACTCCGGACTGAACACCTGCGTCAGTTGAATCAACCGGTCGTAAGCGATGGGGTGCCGTAGCTGGATGCTTCTTGGCTCACCAGCCAGCGGAACGATCTTGATTCGACCAAACCCTATTCCGTACCACCCGGGCCTCTTGATGACTATCTGCTTGATCTGGTCTTTGGCGAGGTCGAAGTCTTTCACCCTTTCCAGCTCTGCGATCAGTCTCGCGTTCTCATCGTCAGCCAGGGTTGGCATCAGCTGGCCATCGATGTAGCCGGCCATTGCTCCGGTTAGCTCCGATCCGCCATGCGCGCCTGGATCGACGCCGAACAGCCGCGTGGTCGTGAAGTACAGCCCGTAGCCGACGCGGGCACCGAGGAATCCTCGCGAAAGAAAGCCGCTCATGAAGCCGCCAACGAATGTTTCGCTCATGCGCGGGCGGCGCGCATCGAAACGCCGGAGCCGCCGAAGCGCACCGCGGTGATCTCGGCCAGGATGCCGAGCGCCGTCTCCTCCGCCCCCCTGCCCCCCAGGTCCAAGCCGATGGGACCGTGCACGCGCGACAGCTGCTCCTCAGTGAAGCCTTCGCGGCGGAGCGCGTCGAAGCGATTCTGGTTGGTCTTGCGGCTGCCGATCGCGCCGATGTAGCCGGCGTCCTGCTTCAGGACCGAGCGCAGCGCGGGGAGGTCGAACTTAGGATCGTGCGTGAGGATGACCACGTACGTCGAGCGCTCGACGGCGATCTTGGCCATCGCCTCGTCCGGCCAGGCGACGATCAGCTCGTCCGCCTCCGGAAACCTTTCCCTGGTCGCGAACTTCGCCCGTGCGTCGATCACCGTCACGCGATAGCCCATCAGCTTCGCGAGCCGGTGCAGCGGGATCGCGATGTGGATGGCCCCGATGATCACCAGGTGAGCAGGGCGCCGGAACGGCTCGATGAACACATCGCCGTCGCGCCGAGCCAGCTCCGACCCCGGCGGGGTGCCCTCCGCAAGCACCTCTTCACCGCTGAGCAGATTTGTCCGCAATGTCGCGGGCTCGTTGCGATCGAGCATGCCGACGAGCTGCCGCTGCGCCGTCCCCAGGGGCTGGATGAAGACCTCGATGTGGCCGCCGCATGCGAGCCCGACCTCGAATGCAACGTCGTCGGCGACGCCGAAGGCCGCGATCTTCGGGGTGCCCGATTTCAGGACCTTCTGCGCCTCCTCGAAAACGGCGCCCTCGATGCAGCCGTTGGAAACCGAGCCCGCCATCTTGCCCGAACGTGTGACGAGCATCTTGGAGCCCAGCGGCCTCGGGCTCGATCCCCACGTCTCGATGACGGTGGCGACGGCGATGTCTTCTCCGCCGGCGATCCATTCCTTCAGCTCGTCCAAGACTTCCCTCATCGCGGGCTCCTGCTGTCGATCCCCATCCGACCGGCCGCTGCGCGGAGGGTCACCTTCCCCCCCGCAAGGGGGGAAGGGAAGCAAGCAGGCGGCCGAGGTCCTCGAGGGCGTCGACATTGTGGGCCGCGAGAAAGTCGTCGCAGAGCGGCAGCGCCGCCGCCATCCCCCGCGTCAGCGGCTCGTAACCCTCAGAACCCAGCAGTGGGTTGAGCCAGATCAGCCTGTGCGCGGAGCGCCGCAGGTGGACGAGCTCGGCGGTGAGCTGTGCGGGATCGCCGCGATCCCACCCGTCGCTGATGATGACCACCACCGCGCCATGGCCGAGGACGCGGCGCGCCCAGCGCCGGTTGAAATCCCCGATCGCGTCGCCGATCCTGGTCCCGCCGCTGAAGTCGTGGACGCCTTTGCTCACCGAGTCGAGGGCGCGGTCGAGGTCTCGATGTCGCAGCAGCCGCGTGATCCGCGTCAGTCGCGTCGAGAAGACGAAGGCCTCGAGGTCTTCGCGCCGAGAGATCGCGTGGGCGAAGATCATCAAGAGCCGCGAGTAGCGCTCCATCGAGCCGCTCACGTCGCAGATCAACACCAACGGCCGGCGGCGGACGCGAGGTTTCCGCCGGAAAAGGGTCATCAGCTCGCCGCTCGAGCGGATAGCGTGACGCGCCGAACGCCGCAGGTCGATGCGGCCTGATCGCGACGGCCGCAGCCGGCGCGTCCGCCGCTCAGCCACGCGCCAGGGCGCCTGCTCCAGCAATCGCTTGACCTGCTCGGTCTCGGCCCAGGTCATCTCCTCGAAGTCTTTGTGGCGGAGCAGCTCCTCAGAGCTGTATCCGCTCGAGCTCGCGGGGAACTCGGTCGGGTTCTGCTCGCGGTTCAGCTGCGACGCGTTGAGACCCAGCGCGTTCATCCAGAGTTTTGCGCGCTCCGGTGCCATGGGCAGGGCGCGGCTTCGGCCGGGGATCACGCCCGCGGCGGCGCGAGGGTCGGGCGGTGTCCAGAAGATGTCGAAGGCGGCCTCGAACGTCGGGATGTCCTCTTTCCGGCTCACGAAGACCGAGCGCAGCGCGCTGCGAAAATCCGCGTGCTGCTTCAAGTCGATGTAGCCGAGCGCGCGCGTGGCGTCCGTGAGACGCCGAGGCCCTGCCTCCAGGCCGGCGTCATGAAGCAGCCGCGCGAATGCGCCCAGGCGCGGTAGGAGATCGACCTGCGCCTCAGGCACGGCGCGCCTTCTCGACCAGCGCCGGCACCTGCTCGCGCACGCGCTCCAGGTCTTCCTGGTACTTCAACGCGGCGCCCATCGTGGCGTTCACGAGGCCCGCGTCGATCTGCGTCGCGCCGAGTGCCGCGAGCGAGCGCGCCCAGTCGAGCGTCTCAGCCACACCCGGCACCTTGTACAGGTCCATGCCACGCAGCCCCTGCACGAGGGCCGCCACCTCGCGCGCGAGACCGTCCGCCGCCTCGGGGGCGCGCGCGCGCACGATCTCCACTTCCTTGTCGAGGTCCGGATAGTCGATCCAGTGATAGAGGCAGCGCCGCTTCAGCGCGTCGTGCACCTCGCGCGTCCGATTTGAAGTGATCACGACGAACGGCACCTGGCGCGCCTTGATCGTGCCGATCTCCGGGATCGAGACCTGGAACTCCGACAGCAGCTCGAGCAGGAATGCCTCGAACTCTTCGTCGGAGCGGTCGATCTCGTCGATCAACAGCACCGGTGGCGTTGCGTCGTCGTTGTCGATCGCATCGAGCAGCGGGCGGCGCAGCAGGAACTCAGAGCTGAAGATCTCGCGCTCCGCGGCTTTTCGGTCCTGCCCCTCCCCCATCAGCCGGATGTGGAGGAGCTGGCGCGGATAGTTCCACTCGTAGACCGCGTGCGCGAGGTCGATGCCTTCGTAGCACTGCAGGCGGATCAGGCGTGCGCCCAGGACGTCGGCCATGACCTTGGCCGCCTCCGTCTTGCCGACGCCCGCCTCGCCCTCGATGAACAGTGGCTTCTGCAGCTGGAGCGCGAGGAAGATCGAGGTCGCGAGCGAGCGGTCGCCGATGTAGCGGCGCTCGCGCAGGCGGCGCTCGACGTCCTCGATCGTCGTGGGGGCGCTCACTGGAGACAAAGAGTACGAGGCGGCCGGGCCACAAGCGGCCCGGCAGCCTCGAGACTCTATTGGCCCTGGGCTTGCTGAATCGCCCGCTTGGTGAGCACGCGGGCGAGGTGCTTCTTGTATTCCGGGCTGGCGCGAAGGTCGCCGGCCGGGTCCAGACCGTCCGATGCGTGCTCCGCCGCCTCTTCGGGCTTGGCGCCGTCGTGGAGCGCCTTTTCGACCGCATTCGCGCGGACCGGCGTCGGCCCCACGTTGGTGAGGCCGATGCGCCAACCGCCGTTCATCTTCTGGGCCGCCACGCCGACGATTGCCCAGTCGAAGAGCCGGCGCCGGAACTTGATGTACTTGTGCGGCCCGTTCGCCACGGGGAAGACGACCTCGGTCACGACCTCATCCGGGCCCAGCGCTGTCGTGAAGAGGTCCTTGAAGAAATCTTTGGCTGGGATGGTGCGCCGGTTGGTGACGATCTCTGCGTCGAGGATCAGGGCCAGGGTCGGATAGTCGCCGGCCGCGTCCGCATGCGCGATGACTCCGCCCATGGTGCCCATGTTGCGGACCTGGTTGTCACCCACCTCACCCGCCACCTCGGCGAGCAGCGGGAGCTTGTCTTTCACCACCGATGAGTTCTGGATCGTGACATGCCGCGTCAGCGCCCCGATCCGCAGCTTGTGACCGTCCTCCTTGATGTGGTCGAGCTCCTTGATCCCGTTGATGTCCACGAGCGCAGCGGGCTGCGCCAGGCGAAGCCGCATGAGAGGAATCAGGCTGTGGCCGCCGGCAAGCACCTTGGCGTCCTCGCCAAACTTGCTGAGCAGCTTCGACGCCTCGTCGACCGAGGAGGCGCGCGCGTATTCGAATGCAGCCGGTATCACTGGCGTGCCTCCTTCATCATCTTCCAGAGCCTGTCCGGGCTCGCGGGCATGTCGACGTGCTTGATCCCAAGCGGGCTCAGCGCGTCACAGACGGCATTGATCACCGCGGCGCTCGCCGCGATCGTGCCCGCCTCACCGATCCCCTTGACGCCGAGATCGTTGGTGGGGCTGGGCGTGATGGTGTGATCGAGGCTCAGCGGCGGGATCTCGTTCGCCGACGGCAACATGTAGTCGAGCAGAGTCCCGGTCTTCAGCTGGCCGGTTTCATCGTCGTAGACGACCTCCTCGTAGAGCGCCTGCGCGACCCCCTGCACGATGCCGCCGTGGATCTGGCCGTCCACGATCATTGGGTTGATGATGTTTCCGCAGTCGTCGACCGCGATGTACTTCTCCAGCTTGGCGCTGCCCGTTTCTGCGTCGACCTCGACCACCGCGATGTGCGTGCCGAACGGCCAGACGAGGTTGGGCGGATCGAAGTAAGCGACTGCCTCGAGGCCTTGCTCCATTCCCTCGGGCAGGTTCATCCCGTAGCTCGCGAACGCGACCTCGCCAAACGCTTTGGACTTGTCTGGCGAGCCCTTCACGTGAAAGGCGCCGTGCTCGTATACGACGTCCTCTTCGGCCGCCTCGAGCATGTGCGCGGCGAGCTTCTTGCCTTTGTCGATGACCTTGCCTACGGCCTTGCTGATCGCCACGCCGCCGACCGCGAGGCTGCGGCTGCCGTAGGTCCCATAACCGAACGCGGTGCCCTCAGCCGTGTCGCCGTGGCGAAGCTCGACACTCTCATAGGGCACGCCCAGCTGGTCGGCCACGATCTGGGGAAACGTCGTCTCGTGTCCCTGGCCGTGTGAGTGCGTGCCGGTGTAAACGATCACCGATCCGGTCGGCGTCACTCGGACCTGCGCCGACTCGACCAGCGCGATGCCGCCTGTCGCCGGGGCGGTGGCGGCGCTGGGACCGAACCCGCAGAGCTCGATCCACGTAGACAGGCCGATCCCGAGGTAGCGGCCCTGCTTGCGCAGGTCGGCCTGCCTCTTGCGCAGATCGTCATAACCGGCGAGCTTCAGCGCGACGTCCAGCGCCTTCGCGTATTCGCCGGAGTCGACAACCAGCCCGAAGTTCTGCGTGAATGGGAACTCCTGCGGCTGGATGAAGTTCTTCTTGCGGATCTCGACCGGGTCGATCTTCAGCTCGCGCGCCACCAGGTCGACCATCCGCTCCACCAGGTGAGTCGCCTCAGGCCTGCCCGCGCCGCGGTATGGATCAGTCGGCACGCGGTTGGTCAGGATGCCGATCGTGCGCGCCGAGATTCCCTTCCACTTATAGGCGCCCCCCGCCATCAGGCAGGCACACGCCTGGAAGGCGCTGAATGTGCCGACATATGCGCCGACGTCGAGGAACTGCGTCATCCGCATCCCGAGCAGCGTGCCGTCCTTCTTCGCCGCGACCTCGACGTCATAGAACTGGCCGCGACCATGCGTCGCGTTCTGGATCGACTCTGTGCGCGTCTCGATCCACTTCACCGGGCGCTCCGCGAGGCGGGACAGCGCCGGCACGAGGTAATCCTCGGGGTAGGGGCTGATCTTGCTGCCGAAGCCGCCGCCGACGTCGGGTGAGATGACGCGCACCTGGCTCTCTTTGAGTCCCATCGCCCCGGACACGAAGAGCCGGATGAAATGCGGATTCTGGCTCGACATCCAGATCGTCAGCTTCTTGTCATAGGTCTCGAACTCAGCGAGCACGCCACGCGGTTCCATCGGGACAGGGGCGAGGCGGTTCTGCAAGATCCGCTCCTTGACCACGACGTCGGCTTCTTTGAACGCGGCCTCGCTGACGTCAGGGCCGGTGTAGGTCATGTCCCACGAGATGTTGTCGGCGGCGCCCTCATGCACTTTGGGGCTTCCGCTCGCCATCGCCTTCTCGAGGTCCATCACGGCCGGGAGCTCTTCGTACACGACCTGGATGAGGTTCGCCGCGTCTGCCGCCTGGCCCTTCGTCTCGGCCAGCACGGCGGCCACGATCTCGCCCTGGTAGCAGGCCTCCTTCTCCGCGATGGGGAAGCGCTCCGGGATGTACTTCTTATCCGCCACGAACGCGGGTGCGGCCGGGTGCGTCCCGGCGAGCTGGCCCTTGAAGTCACGCGCGGTGTACACACCGGCAACGCCCGGGGCCTTGCTCGCGTCGGTGACATCGATGCTCTTGATCCGCGCGTGCGCGAACGGACTGCGGACAAACGCGGCGTGCGCTGCGCCCTGCCGAGTGAAGTCGTCGATGTAGTGGCCGTGACCGGTGATCAGGCGAGGGTCTTCGCGCCGGTGAATCTTGGCACCGACCAGCTGGCTGACCGCCATCTCAGTTACCCCCAGCCGCGACCGTCGCCTTCCTGGCCGGCGAGGTGCTCATCGTCTTCGCGGCGGTCTGGACGGCCTTCACGATGTTCACGTAGCCCGTACACCGGCAGAGGTTGCCCTCGAGCCCCTTCCGGATCTCGTCTTCGGTCGGGTTCGGATTCTGTCCCAGGAGGTAGGCCGCGGCCATGATGAAGCCTGGGGTGCAGTAGCCGCACTGCAGGCCATGCTCGTCCCAGAAAGCTTGCTGGATCGGGTGCAGCTCGCCATCTTTCGCCATGCCCTCGATCGTGGTCAGGCTCTTGCCGTCAGCCTGGACGGCGAACATGGTGCAGCTTTTGACGGCCTTGCCGTCGACATGGATCGTGCACGCGCCGCACTGGCTCGTATCGCAGCCGATGTGCGTGCCGGTGAGCCCGAGCTCGTCGCGCAGGTAGTGCACGAGCAGAAGGCGAGGCTCGACCTCATGCTCGTGCTTGCGGCCGTTCACTGTGGTCGTGACCTTGTGCTTCATCCGCTCCTCCTAACTCCCCGATTAGGGCGGCGCTGGGGTCGCGCCGCTCGGTAGAACCCACCAGCCAGAGGTTGAATACCTCTATTGCGCTACTTTTAGGCGGGAAATGCAACTGGAGAATTCCTTTCAGGTCGGCGCCCCGCCGGACCGGGTCTTCGATTACCTGCTCGACATCAACAAAGTCGTCGGCTGCGTGCCCGGTGCCGAGCTGTCGGAAGTGGTCGATCCGAGCACCTTCAAGGGCAAGGTAAAGGTCAAGGTGGGCCCGATCACAGTGGCCTACAACGGCACGGCCCAAATCTCAGAACGCAGCAACTCCGACCGCACTGCGACCCTGACCGCGGAGGGGCGCGAGACCACCGGCCAGGGGACCGCCAAGGCGACCGCACAGATGAAAGTCGAGGCCGCCGAGGGCGGTTCGACCGTGACGATCGTGACCGACTACCACGTTGCGGGCCGGGTGGCCCAGTTCGGGCGCGGCGTGATGCAGGACGTGTCGAAGCGGATGGTCAACGAGATGGCCACCTGCATCAAAGCCAACCTCGAATCGGCCCCGCCCACGAGCAGTCCGGGCGGAGCAGCCACCGGATCGGATCCAACGCCGGCTCCCCATCCGGTCGAGGCGCCGAGGCAGATCAACGCGTTCGGCCTGCTCTGGCACCTGCTGGCGGTGAGGATCGGAAGGCTTTTCGGCCGGGACTCCGCCTAGCCTAAAAAGACGGCCAGCATGAGGTCGCGGTTGACCCAGATGTTGGGCTGCGTCCAGCTCTTGCCCGTGACCCCGAAGATCGTCACGGTGGCGTCGAGGATCGGGAAGAAGCGGTTCTTCATCAAGATCTCGGTGTGCATGGAAGCCTCGGTCGCCCTGGGGAACTCAGCCGCGCCGGTGACCATGAAGCCCGCGGCCTGGAACATCACGTAGCGGCGGATCATGTCTGCCACCATGTCGGGCGGCGGCGGCTCGGGCTCGATGGTGCGGATGCCGCCGATGAAGTTCTTGTTGAAGAGGCCTTCGGGAACTCCGCTGAGCGGCACGGCCCCTGTCAGGAGCGGCTCGGCGCTCACGTTCCGCAGGTGGAACAGCGGCTCCGGGTCGTTGATCGTCTCCCTCAGCCGCCCACCGCGGACCTGGATCTCGGCAGTGAGACGCTCGTACGACGTCAGCACGTCGACCTTGCTCCAGGAAAGGTTGGCGGCGGCAAAGCCGCCGGAGGGGCCCGACATCGGTGGGCAAGGATAACGCGGTGGCCCCCGGTCCAGACCCGAGAATGGGCGTGATGGACATCGACGAGGCGCGGAAGCGGATCAGGGAGCGCTCCGATCTGAACGCTTTCATATCGATTTCCGAAGAGTCGGGCCACGGCACACTGGTGGCGGTCAAGGACCTCGTCGACGTCAAGGGCATGGCCACCACGGCGGGCGGGATCATCCTGCCCGACGTCCCGGCCGCGGCCGACGCGCCGGTGATCAAGCGCATCCGCGCGGCGGGCTGCTTGATCGTGGGCAAGGCCAACCTGCACGAGTTCGCCTACGGCGTCACGAGCGTCAATCCCCACTACGGCCCGGTGCGCAACCCCCACGACCCCGGTCGGGTTGCGGGTGGGTCGTCGGGAGGGTCGGCCGTGGCGGTGGCGGCCGGAATGTGCGACTGGGCGATCGGGAGCGACACCGGCGGATCGATCCGCATCCCGTGTTCGCTTTGCGGCGTGTCGGGCTTCAAGCCCGCCTTCGGCAGCATCGACATCGGCGGCGTGATCCCGCTCAGCAAATCGCTGGACACGCTCGGGCCGATCGCCCCGGACATGGCATCGACAGCGCGGGCCTACACCATGATGTCGGGCGAGGACGTGCCGCTGGACCGGCTGTCGAGACCGCGCCTTGCCGTGCCGGCCGGTTGGGTCAGGGACCTCGACTCGCCGACCTCAGCCGCCTGGGCGTTGGTCTCGCAAGGGCTTCCCGAAGTCCAGTTCATGGAACACGGCCGGTTGTTCGAGGTCGGGTTGACGATTCTTCTTTTCGAGGCGGCCGCGTATCACCGACGCTGGGCCGCTGAGTTCCCCGACAAATATGGCGCGGACGTCTTGCGCCTGATCCGGCGCGGGCTAGAGGTTCCGGCAGTCGATTACGAGAAGGCCACAAAGGAACGGCAGGAGCTGGAGCTCATGGCCCAGGGCGCGATGGAAGGGATCGACGCCCTGGTCCTGCCGGCCACTGGCATCGTCGCCCCCGCGGTGGACGCCGGCCAGGAAGTTCGCGAGCCCTTGGCCCGGTTCACGCGACCGTTCAACACGACGCACCAGCCGGTCGCCGTGCTGCCTGCACCGGCCCGCGGGCTGCCGGTCGGCATCCAGGTGGTCGGCCGCACCAACGCCGAAACCCTGCGCGCCGCGATGTGGTTGGAGAGGGAGTGGGCCCGGCTCGAGAGGTGAAGTCGAAGGAGCTCTTCCCCGGGATCTTCAGCCGCCACGCCGCGGCGTATGAGCGCCGGCTCGACCAGATCATGTCGCGCGGTGAGGCACGCGGCCGGCAGCGAGTGCTGGAGCTGGTGGACGCGAGACAAGGGATGCGCGTGCTCGACCTCGCTTGCGGTCCAGGCAACCTGACGCGACGCATCGCGGCTCTTGTCGCTCCCCACGGACAGGTGGTCGGGGTCGACCTCGCCCCGGGAATGATCGAACGAGCGCAGGCTGCGGGCATCGCGAACGCGACGTTCGAGGTGATGGACATCGAGGAGCTCAGATTTCCCGACGACTCATTCGACGCCGCCCTCTGCGGACACGGCCTGCAGTTCGCGCCGCACCTGGACCGCGCACTCACAGAGGCCCGGCGCGTGCTCCATCAAGGGGCCCGGTTCGCCGCGAGTGTCCCGGTGACGCCAATGAGCCAATCCGTCTGTGCGGCTTTCGACGGGGTGATCGATCGCCTCCTGCCGCCAGGGCCCAAAGCCGTCGATCAGCAGGCGACGCGTGAAGTCGTGGCGGATGCCGGCGCCCTCACCCAGGGCGCGCTGGCGGCGGGTTTCGCCTCGGCGCGCGTTGAAGTTGTCGAAGAGAGAGTGAGGTGGGAATCGGCGGAGCAGCTCGTCGCGCTGTGCACCAGCTGGTGGGACTGCGCCGCACGGCTCGAGGGTATCGACCTCGACGGGCGCCAGGCCTTCATCGACGAAGCGACCGCGACGCTCAAGCGCGAGCACCCGGGAGCCATCGAAACGACCGGGCGCAACCACGTACTTTTCGCCCTCGCCTGATGCGGCGCTCCGCCGCGTGGTTGCTGTGCTGCCTCGCCACCGTCGCGGCTACACCCTCCCCATCGCCCGCTCCGATCGCGCTGGGCGAGCCCGAGTACCGCGCCCTCTGGGTCGACGCGTTCCACGACGGGATCAAGTCGCCCGCCCAGGTGGAAAAGCTCGTCGCAGATGCGCGCCGAGCCAACCTCAACACGTTGCTCGTCCAGGTCCGCAAGACCGGCGACGCGTATTTCAACCGCTCGGATGAGCCACGCGCGAAGGACATCACGGGACCGCGCGACTTCGATCCGCTCGCGTACGTGATCCGGCTCGCCCATGCGTCGGTGCCGCGCATCGAGGTCCACGCCTGGGTCAACACTTTCTTCAGCGGACAGTCGAGCCGCGTCTATGTCCAGCATGGCGACGAGTGGGGCAACCGCACAGTCGACGGCGAGACGGCGGGCTACTTCGATCCCGGAGTGCCTGAGGTGCAGATCTACATGCATCGCGTGTTCATGGACATCGCGCGCAACTACGACATCGACGGAATCCACCTGGACTTCGTCCGCTATCCCGGGTCCACCTGGGGCTACAGCCCAGCGTCGGTCACCCTCTACGAGATGCAGACCGGATCGGTAACTGCGCCCGACCCCGGCGACGCGCAGTGGCAGGCGTGGCGGCGAGCGCGGGTCACTGCATTCGTGCGCGACCTCCATGTCGACCTGCAGCTGCAGAAACCGTCGGTGAAGTTGACGGGCGCGCTCATCTGCTACGGCGCTGGACCGCTCAGCGCGGCCGGCTGGAATTCGACCTCGGCCTACACCTCGGTGTTCCAGGACTGGCGCGACTGGATCGTCAAGGGATACCTCGATTTCGGCGTGCCGATGAATTACGACAGCGACTGGAGCGCACGCGAGAAGGGGTGGTTCGGTCGCTGGTTGGGATTCGAAAAAGATTCCGGTTTCGCGAACCGAGTCGTGATCGGAGTCGGAGCGTTTCTCAACTATCCAGAAGACACGCTGGCGCAGATTCGGCGGGTTCTTGCTGCATCAACCGGGGGAAACAAAGTTCTGGGCGTCGCTATCTATTCGTATGGGTCGACCTCTGTCTACGGCACGGACGACTTCTACACGTCCCCCGACCTGGCGAGTGGCCTTCCGCGACAGCCTTACGCCGGCGGCTTGACGACCGACGCCGGACTGGCGGAGCGAGCCAGGACATTCAACCGATGGTTCATCACGGAGCTGGCGCAGCCGGATTATTACCGCGATGTGCAGCTCGGCTGGGTCGCGACCCAACCGGTGTTCACTCTGCCGGCTCCAGTGCCCGTCGTGATGCCCGCCGCACCGTGAGTTGCTGATGCCACATCCCAGCGCGATCCTTCGGCTCGTGGGCTTTGCAGTTGCGGCGGGGCTGGCCATGGCTGCGGTTCAGCCGGTGCTCGCCGCCACCGCAGGCGCGGTGCACATTCGATGGGCGCTTGGCCTGACCGCGCCAGGGTTGATCGTGGCGGGGCTTGTTTTCGGCGTGGCCCGGATGTCCGACCGCGGCGATGGCGTGCAGCCGCCGTGGTACTCGGCCTGGCTGCTGCTGCCGGGCTCGTTCCTTCTCGCCGGGGCGGCCGCGATGTGCATCTTCGGCGCATTCGTCGAGTTCGCGCTGATCCCGTGGACGATGTGGGTCCTCCTCATCAGCGGCGGCCTCCTCTGGATGGCCGCGATGGTCCTGGTCCGCAGCCACTCGCACTAGCGGGCTGTTTCTCAGGCGAGGCCGAGGCGGCGGTTCATTCGGTTCTCGAGCGCCCACCTGGCTTCGCAGTCGCGCACGACTTCGAGAATCTCCTCGAGCTGCGGGCGGAGCGGACGGTCCACGCGGCGCGCGACGCGCTGCTGTTCCATCTTCTGGGCGTAGAACCTGGCGTTCTCACTCATGCGGCCAGTCTGCGAACTGACAGGACTCCCTCAAAGGTGTGAAACACCTGATTGGGTATGGGGCCAGTACCCGATCTCGGGTACCTGCCCCTGGCGTGAGTTTCTGCGTTTGGCGCCTAACGCGCGTCTCACGCGAAAAATCCGCAGCGTTTGGGGCCTAACGCTCTTTTCGGGCGCCCTATGGAGATAGAGGCGGGGCAGTCGGAGTCGCGGCGCGGGTCAGGCGATCGCGGATGGCGCGGCGTGCCCGCTCGAGGGCGCGCACGCCGTCCCCACCTTTGAATCCGCTGTTCGCACCGCCGAGCAGGCTGTCGAGCTCCCATGCGAGCTGCTCCGCGTCGACCGCCGGGTCGATCTCGCCCGCTGCCTGGGCCTCGCGGACCGCGCGCTGGAGGCTGTAGCTCCAGTAGTCCTTTTTCGCCAGCACTGAATCGCGCACGGGTCCAGGCTTGCGGCTGTCGAACTCTTCGGCGACGGCCCAGAAAAAGCAGCCGCCTGAAAAGACGCCGCGCTCGACGTAGGAAAGCCACGAGTTGCACAGCGCCCACACCCGGCCGATCCCGCGTTGAGTCTGCAGGGCGGGTCGGATCACTTCGTCCGTGAAGATCTGCGCGGCCGCGTCGACGGTCGCCATATGCAGCTCCTCCTTGGAGCCGAAGTGGGCGAACAGACCGCTCTTGCTGATGCCGAGGTCGCTGGCCAGCCGCTGCAGCGACACGGCCTCGAGGCCCTCGGCCGAACCCACCCGGGCGGCGTGGGCCAGGATCGACTGCCGGGTCCGCATGCCCTTCAGCCGGCGACGGTCAGTGGATTGGACCGCCATGGCGGCATTTTAGCACGAACGGTCGGTCACTCTTGACTTATACGACCGTTCGTGCTATTTGTTTGAGGATGGAGGCGGGAAGTTGATTGAAATCGAATCCGGATGCGGCGGTCGGCCAGGACTGGTGAGCCTCGACCCATCTGACCGCGACCTCGTGGCTCGGCTCTTCCACAGACTTTCGCCCGAATCCGTGTACAGGCGATTCTTCAGTCCAACTACGAAGCCCGACCAGCTCGTCGGGTCCGTCCTCCGCCTCGACCACAACGACCGCGAGGCGATCGCAGCCACAGACGGCGGCGAGGTGGTCGGCATGGCGCAGTACTCGCGGCTTCCCGGGGCATGCACGGCGGACCTGGCGATCGTCGTGGCCGACGGCTGGCAGCGGCAGGGATTGGGCACACGGCTGGTCGCAGCGCTCGCCGAACGCGCCGCCGAAAGGGGCATCGACGGATTCACGGTCGACATCCAGGGCGACAACTTCGGCGCCCTCAGGCTGCTCCAGCGCGTCGCGCCTGGAGTGAGGCTCGCGTTTTCATCCGGCGTAGGCGAGGGAGTGATCCCGGTCGGGAGCGAAAACAACTGTGAGTAGTCGCGACCGGCTCGAACTTCTGCGCGCTACCAAAGAGCTGGGCGGCTATTCCGACCGGCAGCTGCGGCGCCTCCTCCCCTACGTCGACGAAGCCTGCGTACCCGCGGGCATGGTGATCGCCGAGGCCGGGCGCCTGTGTCATCAGCTCGTCATCGTCGCGTCGGGCGTGCTCGAGACATGCCGCGAGGGTCGATCAGGCCGGCTTGGTCCAGGCGATGTCTTTGGCTGGAGTGCAATGCGCGACCGCGGCGTGTACAACGCGACCGTCCAGTCCGTCTCCGACGCGCGCTTGCTGGTGATGAGTCACGGGCAGTTCCGCGCCGCGGAAGCGCTGGCATCGAACGGTGAGCTAGCCCGCGGCCCTCGAGTGCGTCATCCCCGCACCTCCCACGACTGAGCGGCGAAAGCACACCGCGACCCACATTCGATACGGCCGCCATTTCTGCGCCATCTCTTCCAGGCGCGCCACGTCGGGCTCCTCACGGAGTCGGTAAGCATCGCGAATCGCCGCCATCAGACGCGGTTCTCGCGTCGGCAGCTCATCGACTGCGCTGAGCGCGCGCAGCCTGATGAGCTGCGAGCCGAATTCGCCGATCCCGGGCAGGCGCCGCAGGCTCGCGAGCGCCTCGTCTCGCGGCATCGCGCGCAACATTTCCGTGTCGAGCTCTCCTGCCAGAGCTGCACGGCCTAGAGCATTCAGGTACTCGACCTTCCGTCCGAACAGGCCCTTGAAAGACTTCAGCTGGAGCATCGCGTCCGGTCCAGGAAAGCAGAAGAGGCTGTGGCCGTGAATGTCGATCGAAACGCCGAGCTCGCGACACATCCGCTCTTTGATCCCCTGGCCCTGTCGCATCGAGATCCGCGTCGAGATGAGACTCCACGCGGCAGCCTCGTAAGCATTCGACCAATTGACCGGACGAAATCCGGGGAACATCCGCTGCAGCCGGCCAACGACGGCATCGCGCTGCCCGACCTCGGGCCATTCGCGCCCGTCGACGTCGAGACTCAAGACGCGTGCGGTCTGATGGCTGACGTCCTCGACGCGCGCCGCGCTGTAAACCGTTCCATGCACGTGGCCGGACGAATCCTGGGTCAGGCACACGCCCGCCGGCGTCCATTCGCCGTCGGTGAGGAATGCGAGATGGAGATGGCCTTCTGTCTTGCCACCTTCGGACGGAGCCTCATGCCAGGCGTCGATGAAGCCGGCGCTTTCGCGCAGCGAGTAGTCGCCCTGAGGAACAAGCTCGAAGGTGCTCATGCCCGCAGCATTGTGCTTGATAGACAAAAGGCCGGTCGCAGCTGCGACCGGCCTCGGCAAATCCTGTTGTTACGCGAGCTTGATCCGGTTGGCGCGAGGACCCTTCTGGCTCGCCTCGATCTCGAACGTCACGCGCTCGCCGCCCGCCAGCGAATCGAAGTTCACGGCCGAGTCAAGCCCTGTCCGATGGAAGAAATACTCCTTCCCGTCCTCAGCCGCGATGAAGCCGAACCCGCGGTCCGAGACCAGCTTTTTTATGGTCCCTGTGGGCATCGACAAACTCCTCTTCTCGAAAACTAGCTACGAACGCACGGGTCCTTTCGAGAAGATCCGACCGCGGCGAACATCGCCCGGCTACCGGGGACGGATTTACATTACCACCGGCTCCGTCGAACGTCAGAAGCCCTACAGGGCGAGCAGGGCAACCCCCGCGAGCGTGGCCACGGCGCCTGACAGCTTCATCGCCGATCGCCTCCGTTCACGCAGCCGCCAGACGCCCCAGACGGCGACCGCGACTACAGCTGTCTCGCGGACGGGCGCCACTACTGCGAGTGGCGCGAGGCTCAGCGCCCACAGGACCAGGAAGTATCCCGACCACATGAAGGCGCCGATCAGAATCGACTGGCGCCAGCCTGGCTCGAGCGCCGCCGGCGATGGGCGGTACAGATTCAGCAGAGAAGCGATCCACAGCGTCAGCGGCAGCTCGAGTGCCATCAGCGTGAAGAGCAGCCATCCATAGAGCCACGGCACAGACAGGCGGACGCCGACCCGGTCGATCGACGTGTAAGCCGCGATCGCAACCCCGGTCAGCAGTGCCGGAACCGTCGCGCGACCGGTGGTCTGGGAGACCGTGACGGCGAGAATTCCGACGAGCAGCAGAGCAACACCGACGAGCTGCGGCGAGGTGAGGCGCTCGCCAAGGATCGTCAAACCCACCAGCACGCTGAGCAGCGGCGCCGACCCGCGCGCGATCGGATAAACGGCCGAAAGCTCGCCGCGGCGGTATGCGGTGGAGAGCAGCCACAGATAAGCGGTCTCGAGGATCGACGACAGGAAGGCGAATCCCAACGCCGCCGGATCGAGCCGGCCCTGGCCGAGCACAAGCCAGGCGGCTACCAGCGGGATCGTTGCGACGACAGCGGTCATCAACGTGACGCGCTTGAAGGTGATGATGGGATCGCCGCTGACTTTGATCAACACGTTCCACGTGCCGTGAAAGACCGCCGCCGCAAGCGACATGGCAACAGCGAGCGCGACCATGCCTATGCCTGTCGCCTCGGTCTTGCCAGCAGCCTGCCGACGAGCCTGAACACCTCCGGGTTGACGACGAGGCCGTTGTGCGATCCCCAGACAGGGAGCGCCGGAATGTCAGGACGAAGGCACGACCGATAGTTCACGACGTCGTCGGTCTTTGTGTAGATGGACGTCGTCGGTACGCTCGGTGGCAGCTTGAGGTCGTAAGTGAAGCGACCTTCCGAATTCAGCCGCCGGCCAAAGACAAGCTCATTCGCGGTCGTCACGACGCCGACCGCGTGATGTGTCACGGCCGCGAGGTCCGTCCAGTCCGCCAGCGGGGCGCCAAGCGCGATGACCTGCTCGACGCTCTGCGGCCTGCGCTGCGCGAGGACCTTGCCGAGCAGCCCGCCGCGGCTGTGCCCGATAAGGCTCGCTCGGAGCCCCGTCTCCTTCTGCACCTGGGTGAGCTTGCGACGAAGGCCGGCCAGCATGCGCTCGGAGTGCTGGACGTTGAACAGAATGCCTGAGAGATAACTTCGGTAGCCGATCCGTTTCAACCATGCGTCCATCACGCGAAGCGTCCAGTCGCCGGCGAGGAACCCGGGGATGAGAAGAACAGGACGGCCGTCGCCCACCGGCACTCCGCGGCCGCGAAACACCGGGTCGCGAACGAGCGCCGAGAACTCGCGAATGGCGAGCGGGTCCCACAACCTCACAGCGTGCGATGGTAGGTGGTCGACCGGCCGCTGCTGCTCAGCCGGCGTACACGCCCCGTCGGTTCCCACCTGGACCCTGATCGCCGGCAGCGCAGTCGGCGCGGGACCGGACACCACCGCGGCCGCTCGAGACGGGTCGAAGGCTGCGCCGTGGCATGGACACGAGAGCAGGCGCTGAGAGCCGAACCGGGCACGGCAGCTTTGCATTTTACAGACAGTATGTTAATTTAATTCGGTGAACCGCCCCTACCGCCTCGGCCGCCGCCAGACATCGGTCGACCGGACCGGCCATGCGATCCTCGCCGCGGCCCGTCAGGTGGTCACCGAGGCTCCGCCCGGAGCGGTAAGCATCGGGGCTGTGGCCCGCCGGGCCGGCGTCTCCCGCCTCACCGTCTACAACCGCTTCGGCAGCAGGGCCGGCCTGCTGCAGGCCCTCGTGCCCCAGCCTGGACCCGCGGAGCCGGATGGCGGGGATCCTCGTGAAGCGCTGCACCGCCGCCTCCTGGACGCCTCCAGCGCGTGGGCGAACGACACCTCGCTCTACCGCCACCTCCCCACCACCGAGATGGCCGAGCCCGAGCGCGACCGGCGCCTCGCCGAGCGTTTAGCAGCTGCCGATGCCCTCCGGCCCGGCTGTTCGATCAAGGAGGCCGAGGATGTGATCGGTGCCCTGGCCTCGTTCGCGATGTTCGATCGCCTGCACCGCGACGGGCGCCGCTCCCCTGCCACCGTGGCCGAGATGCTCATGCGTCTGGCCGCGGGGATCCTGGCGTAGCATTCATGACGCAGTGCGGCATAAAGTCGCAGACCTCCACGGCCCGGTTCACTACATAGACTTCGGCGGCTCCGGACGACCGGTCGTCATGGTCCACGGCCTCGGCGGGAGCGCCCTGAACTGGATGGCTGTTGGACCAGAGATCGCCAAGAACCACCACGCCTTCGCTGTCGACCTCGCAGGGTTTGGACAGACCCCGCTCTTCGGACGCGCGGCCACCGTCGGGGCGAACGCGGGCCTGGTCCACGAGTTCATCGAAAAGGTGGCCGGCGAGCCCGTGATGCTGATCGGCAACTCGATGGGTGGACACATATCCATCCTCGAGGCCGCGGCGCATCCGGAATCGATCACGTCATGCGTCCTGGTCGACCCCGCGATTCCTGGCCCTCACATGCGCCGGCTCGACCCTGCGCTACTAGGCGTGGTGGCGGCAATGTCGATTCCCGGCCTGGTCCAGACGGTGCTGGATCGGCGAATTCGGGTGTGGGGCCCCGAGGAGCTTGTGAAGCGCACCCTCGCGCTCGTCTGCGCCGATCCGTTGCGCGTCGACCCAGCGACCGTCGAGGCCCACGTTCAGCTCACGCGCGAGCGCGGGCAGCTGGGGCGCCAGAACTCTCGAGCCTTCGTGCAGGCGTCGCGCTCGATCGGGTTTCGCATGGCCGACCCGCGTTTTTGGTCTCGCGTCGCAGCCGTGCGCGCGCCGACGCTCGTCATCCACGGAAGCCTCGACCGGTTGATCCCACTCTCGGCCGCGGTGGAGCTCTGCCGTCGCCGCGCCGATTGGAAGCTCAACGTCCTCGACGGAGTCGGGCATGTGCCGATGATGGAAGCTCCGGACCTCTTCATGGAAGCCCTGGACGCGTGGAGCCCGTATAGAATCGCCAGCGCCGCCGCGGTCTAGAAACGGAGTAACGCTCGAGCAACAAATTGGCCACCGCCTCAGAACCCCCTCATAGCAAGCGCCCCGGGCGGCTGAAGGTATCGGCCTCCATCCTGCCCCAGCTTCGCCACATGGGTCGCTGGGACCCGATCCCACCCATCTGGCTCGAAGGGCGCATCTATCTCGAGTTCCTCCGCCTCATCCGCGACCCCGTCTTTCGAGGCGAGGACATTCCACCCGGTCTGCACAAGCCGGTGCTGTTGATTCCTGGTTTCCTCGCCGGTGACTGGACGCTGCGGACCTCGTACGACTGGCTGCGCCGCATCGGATACAAGCCGCGCCTGGCGGGCGTGGCGTTCAACGTCACCTTCTCCGAGGTAATGCTGAGACCGCTCATCGATGCGCTGCTCGCGATGCATCGCAAGAGCGGGTCGCGCGTTTCCCTCGTCGGCCACAGTCGCGGCGGAGTTCTCGCCAAGGTCTTGTCACATCGCAAGCCGGATCTGGTCGAGCAGGTGATCACGCTCGGATCTCCGCTCAACGACCCATTTGACGTGCATCCGCTGACCATGGCGGGCGTGCACGCGGCGCATCTCTACAACGTGGTGCGCTACCGCCATCCGGCCTCGGTTGAGATGCGTTTCATGCGCGACCTGCGCGCCGAGCCGCGCGTCCCGACCACGTCGATCTACTCGCGGTCGGACGGAGTTGTGAACTGGAAGGCATGCCTGCGACCCGACATCAACGCCATCGAGGTAAACGGCAGCCACGTCGGCCTGGCTCTCAACCCGGAGGTCTACCGGATTCTCGGCCACCTCCTGCCCGCGCCCTGGCGCCAGAGCTAGCCAGCTAACATCGATCGCACGGGAGCTCGCTCCAACCCTTGATGGGAGGCGGGCTGAGAGGGCGCATTGCGCCGACCGAATGAACCTGAACTGGGTAATGCCAGCGGAGGGAGAACCATCAGCGGCATCACAGCTCGACCGACCGAGGCCGACGTCTTCGGCAAAGTCGAAACGCACGGGATCGACGCGATCCCCGACAGTGAGCGTCACGGGGCACCACGCGAGCTGGCGTTTCTGTGGGCCGGCGCGTTCGTCAACTACGCAAGCCTTTTGACCGCGAGCCTGCTCACGACCTATTACGGGCTCGGCGTGTGGGACGGCCTGGCCGCGACGGCTCTCGGCACCGTCGCCGCGGCGGTGATCCTCGGTCTGCTCAGCAACACAGGACCTCGGTCCGGCCAGCCACAGATTGTTTTCACGCAGCGGATCTTCGGCCTGCGAGGTTCCTATCTCGGCGCGGCGCTGACGCTGTTTCTCGCCACGGGATGGTTCGCCGTCGACTGCGTGATCGCGGCCAAGGCAGGATCGCAGCTCTTCGGCGGCGGCAACCAGGGGCTGACCTTCGGATTCGTCCTGGTGATCGCGGCGATCAGCGTCGCGGTCGCCGTCTTCGGCCACAAGACGATCAAGGTCCTGGAGACTTACGGCGCCGTCACTTTCGCGGTCCTCTCAGTTGCTCTCTTCATCTTCCTCGCGCCGCAATTTCACTGGGCACAGGGTCCATCCATCTCGGGCTCGGATTACGCGGGCGCGTTCGTCCTCGGCTTCATGACGTGCTTTGCGCTGGTCGCTTCCTGGTATCCCTTCGCGAGCGACTACTCGCGTTACCTGCCGTCCTCCAGCACAACCGGGTCAGTGACGCTGTGGCCTGTGGTCGGGATTGCGATTCCGATGGTGCTGCTCGGCCTGTTCGGTCTCCTGCTCCCGACGATCGACGCGAAGCTGGCCGCGAACCAGGGCGTCTTGGCGGTGATCAGCGCGCACGCACCGATCTGGGTTGCCGTGCCGTTCTTCGTTTTCATCATCGTGGGTGAGATCTGGGCGAACTACCTCGACGTTTACACCGCAGGCCTGGTCACTCTGGCGATGGGGATAAGGCTGAAGCGCTGGCAGACCGCGCTCGCGTGTGGGCTCATCGGCACCGCGCTCGCCGCGTACGCGGTGCTGGTCACCGATTTCCACGTCGCGTACGAGGATTTCCTGATCCTCACCTACTTATGGGCGCCGGCGTGGGCCGCCGTCGTCCTACTGACGTTTTTCATTTTCGAAGGCAAGAGCCGGCCCGGCCTTGCCCTGACCGCGTGGCTGGCCGGGACGGCCACGAGCCTGCTGTTCGTGAACTACGTCAACCTGTTCGGCAACCTGGTCGCGAAACCGAGCTTTTTCAACGACGGCCTGATCAGCAGGCTGCACGGCGCGGACCTTTCCGGACTGATCAGCGTCGGCGTGGCCGCGGCCGTTTATTGGGCCGGACGGCGATGGCGGGCAGCTTGAAGCTCCCTGTCGCGCTGACCATCGCGGGCTCCGACTCCGGCGGCGGGGCCGGCATCCAGGCCGACCTGAAGACGTTCGCCATGCTTGGCGTGCACGGCACTTCGGCCATCACCGCAGTCACGGCGCAGAACACACTCGGCGTCAGCGAGATCCTCGAGCTGCCAACTTCGTTGATTCGCGAGCAGATCGCCGTGGTCGTCGAAGACATCGGCGTCCAGGCGGCGAAGACCGGCATGCTCTCCAGCGCGGCGATCATCGCCACGGTCGCCGAGGCGGTCACCCGTTATGAGATCGCGAAGCTCGTCGTGGACCCGGTGATGGTCGCGAAGGGCGGAGCCAGGCTTCTGCGCGATGACGCGGTGAGCGCGCTGCGCGAGCGATTGATCCCGCTCGCCGCGGTCGTCACCCCCAACCTGCCAGAGGCTCAGGTGCTGCTCGGACGCGAGATTCGAACTCTCGAGGAGCGGCGCGCCGCGGCCCGCGAGCTTGTCGCGATGGGGGCGCGAGTGGCGGTCGTCAAGGGCGGTCACGCGGACGACGTGATCGATGTTTTCTTCGATGGCTCGCAGATCGTCGAGCTGAGGGCAGAGCGGATCGAGACCACGAACACGCACGGCAGCGGCTGCGTTTTCTCGGCGGCGATCGCTGCCTGGCTGGCCTGTGGCGCCGAACCCCTCGAGGCCGTCCGCCAGGCCAAGACGTTCATCACGCTCGCGATCGCGAATTCGATCGAGATCGGGCGCGGACATGGGCCGGTTAACCCGGCGTTCGATGTCGGTGATGGCGGTTAAGCTTTTCGTCCCATGAGCAAGCGAAAGCGCGCCACGACCGGCAAGACGCCCGGCACGCCCACCGGCGAGGAGTCGACCGACGACGCAGCAGTCAAAGACGACATGGTGCATGTCACGCCAGACATGCTGGCGGGCGGCCCGGACATCTGGGCGCACAAGAGCGCCGAGGCAAGCTCCGCCGATGAACCTGCGGCCGCCGCGACAGATGAACCTGCAGCGCCGGCACCCGAACCAACCGCATCTGAACCCGCGGCCGAGGTCGAGCCCACCGAAGCCGGCACGACGCTGACGCCGGAAGCCGGGCCTACGCTGGCACCGGACGCGCCCGCCGCCCCGCCGCCTCCGTACGTGAACGCAGTCCCGTATCCGGCGAAACCACGCCGCGCCGGCTCGAGCGCGGCTCTCGGCATCGTGCTCGTCGTCGTCGGCGTCTTCGCGCTGCTGGTGGTGATGTCGGGGGTCGACCTGACCCAGAACGGGTGGCCGCTTTTCATCATCATCCCGGGCCTCACGCTGCTGGTCGTCGGGTTCGTCAGCATCGGGGCGGTCGCGACCGTTCCGGGCGGCATCGTGACCGTGCTCGGCCTGGTCCTCGCGTACGCCAACGCCACCGGCGACTGGCCGGTGTGGGCCTATGCGTGGTCGCTGGTGATTCCTGGTGGCATCGGCCTCGGGATGTACCTGCAGTCGATGCGCGACCGCGATCAGCACGCGCTGCGAACTGGACGCACCCTCCTGTTCATCAGCGTGATGATCTTCTTGATCGGGTTCGTCCTCTTCGAGTCGATCCTCGGGATCAGCGGTCGGGACTACTTCGGCCCGGTCGGCAAGGCCGCGCTGCCTGCGCTGCTGATCATCGTTGGCGTCATCCTCCTGGTCCGCAGCGTGCAGAGGAGCCGCCGGACCTAGAACCTCAGATTCGCGCCCCGAGCTCGTCGCGCGTCATCTGGTATTCGACCCCGGTGCGGTACGCCTTGAATCCCATCGTGCGGTTGATCTTCAACATCGGCGCATTCGAGTGCGCATTGCCGGTCACGACCCACTCTGCGTCGGGATAGAGCTCGCGAACGTGCAGCAGCATCGCGGCCTTGATCCACTTCCCGATGCCGCGGCCCCGCGCAGCTGGAAGCACGCCGGTGAACTGCTGCTCGATCAACGTCCGCCGGTAGGGCGCCCAGTTGACGTCCGTCATGCCTGAGATCACGCCGTCGGGCTCGCGGGTCATGACATCGTGCGTGACCTCTCCCGCCAGGGCCGCGCGTTCCTGGTGCTCCCGAATCCGGTCGGGCGTGATGATGATCTGGCCGACGTCGAGACCCTCGAAAGGGATCGTGTTGAGCAGGGTCGACCTTTGCACCGCGAACTCGGGCCACATCGCTTCCGGCAGCGGGCCGTCGTAGATCTCGAGCTTCGTTTGCGGCGACCGCCGCTGCCCCTCGTCCACCCACCTCTCCAGCATCGACCAGTCGACCTCCGACAGCTTGAGCCGGCTTTCGATCTCGGTGAGCTTGGGCTCGGCGCCGAGTCGCTGGATGAAGGCGTGACCTGCGTCCTGCGTGGTGTGAAACCCGACCAGGGTGCATCCATGGTCATCCATCAGCTCGGCGATGACCTTCAGCCATTTCGTGCCGATGCCCCTGCGACGATGGTCCGGTCGCACGTACCCGTTGGCCCAGTAGAGATGCTTGTTCGTGACGTACTCGGGGTTCGCGGGGGCGACCGTCTCGCCATTGAACCAGCTCAGCATCACCCCGTCGCGCGAGATCTCGAAGTAATGGTGGAAATCAAACGGGTTCGGCTTCTTCATCTGGGCTTCGACCACGTCATCCGGGGTGAGCGGGTCGTCAGGCCGCAGCTCGCTGTGCTGCAACCGACGCAGCTCGTGATAGCGCGTCCAGAAATCGCGCCCGGCGGCGACCGGGTCGACGGCCGTGGGTATCAGCTCCTCAACCATGGACTCCCGATAATCTCACAGGCATGTCATCGCAGCGGTTCAAGGTCGGCGTGACGATCCATCCGCAGCAGTGCACGATCCAGGAGCTGCGCGATGCGTGGCGGCGCGCCGACGAGCTCGGCGTGGACAGCATCTGGTTCTGGGACCACTTCTATCCGCTTTATGGGAACCCGAACGGCAACCACTTCGAGTGCTGGTCGTTGCTCGCGGCGGCGGCGATCGACACGCGGGCGCCGCAGATCGGTTCGATGGTCACCTGCCTTGGATACCGCAACCCCGACCTGCTGGCGAGCGTCGCTGCGACCGTGGACCAGCTGTCCGGCGGGCGTCTGGTGCTGGGGCTGGGGGCGGGCTGGTTCGAGCGCGACTACGCCGAGTACGGCTACGAGTTCGGCCAGGCGCGTGATCGCGTGAGGCTGTTCAAAGAGGCCGTGCCCCGGATCAAAAGGCGCATCGCAAAGCTCAAGCCTGGGCCGGCGGGCCCCATGCCGATACTCATCGCGGGCGCCGGCGAGCAGGTCATGCTCCGCCTGGTCGCCGAGCACGCTCAGATGTGGAACACGATCGTGTCGGCCGACCAGTTCGTGCGCAAGAACGCGGTGCTCGTGGAGTGGTGCCACCGGGTCGGGCGTGATCCCAGGGAGATCGAGCGGACCGCGAACGTTGGAGGTCTGACCCCGAAGGTCCTGGACCAGTGGCTCCAGGCCGGTCTGCAGCACTTCATCCTTCGGCTGGCACATCCGTTTGATACGAAGGAGCTCGCCAGGGTGCTGAAGGAGCGAGACGCATGAGCTACAACGCTGACGGAGCTTATTTGTGGCTGGGCCACTAACACAATCTATGGCTCCGGCATAGCATTTCGTCCACCACACCCTCTTCGCGGCGCGAGGCTCCTACCGCTTGGTCAGGAGCCTCGTTTTTTAACTCCGCCAGAATGCGCCTCGTTGTATCCAGCGGTGCGTATCGAGTGCGAGGATGAGGCTCCGTTGGCGCCACCGAGGCGAAATCAGGCTGCTTTGACTGCGCTTACCAGCTTTGTCAGGGAGTCTTTGGCGTCGCCGAAGAACATCACTGTCTTCGGCCCGAACATCAGCTCGTTGTCGATGCCGGCAAAGCCCGGTCGCATCGATCGCTTCATGAAGATGATGTTCTTGGCCTCGTCCGCGTTCAGGATCGGCATGCCGTAGATTGGGCTTCCCGGCGTGCTCCGGGCCGCCGGGTTCACCACATCGTTTGCGCCGACGATCAGCGCGACGTCGGCGTTTTTGAAGTCGTCGTTGACCTGGTCCATCTCCTTGAGCTGTTCGTACGGCACGTTGGCCTCGGCCAGCAGCACGTTCATGTGGCCAGGCATTCGTCCGGCGACGGGATGGATCGCGTACTCGACCTCCACCCCGCGCTTCTCCAGCACGTCCGCAAGCTCCCGCGCCGCGTGCTGGGCCTGGGCCACCGCCAGACCGTAGCCCGGGACGATGATCACGCGCTGCGAGTAGGCCAGCAGCGTGCCCAGGTCCTCCGCCGACGCCGATCGCACGCTGCGTCCGGCGGCGCCTGACGCGGCGGTCGCTGCATGTTGCACCTGACCGAAGGCGCCGAAGAGCACGTTCGCCAGCGAACGGCCCATGGCGTCGCTCATGAGCTTGGTCAGCAGGCTTCCCGACGCGCCCACGAGCGTGCCGGCAACGATCAGCGCGAAGTTGTTGAGGGTGAAGCCGCTTGCCGCGACCGCGAGACCGGTGCACGCGTTGAGCAGCGAGATGACGACCGGCATGTCCGCCCCGCCGATCGGCAGGACAAAAGCGACGCCGAGGATCAGGGCCAGCACCATCAGGGAGATGAAAGAGAAGGGAATCGACGCGATCGCGAGCACCGCGAGGGCAAAGCCGATGATCGCCGCCGCGAGCAGCCCATTGACCACCTGCTGGCCCGGATACGTGATCGGCGTCCCGGTCATCAGCTCCTGCAGCTTGGCAAACGCGACCATGCTCCCGGCAAACGAGATCGAGCCGATCACGATGCTCAGCACGCTCGGCAAGACCAGGCTGAACGCCGGATGCACTCCGAAGTGCAGGAGCTCGGCGACCGCCACCAGCGCCGCGGCGCCGCCGCCCACGCCGTTGAAGAGCGCCACCATCTGCGGGATCGCCGTCATGTGGACCATGCGCGCACCAAAAGTCCCGATGGCGGTGCCGATGATGATTCCGATCGCCACAATCACGGCGCCGGCGGTCGTGAAGTGCAATAGAGGAACGGTCGCGCCGAGCGCGATCACCATGCCGGCGGCCGCGGTGAAGTTGCCGTTGCGGGCGCCCTTGGGCGAGCTGAGCTGCTTGAGGCCGAGGATGAAGAGCACGGCCGCCACCAGGTATGCGATGGAGATCAAGAGGTTCATTTCTTCGCCTCGGCAGGAGTTGACGGTTTTGCCGGCTGGCGGCCCTTGAACATCTCGAGCATCCGGTCGGTCACGACAAAGCCGCCGACCACGTTGGTCGTGGCAAGGGTCACCGCGACCAACCCCAGCACGATCTCGACCGGAGTCTTCGCGCCGGCCGCAATCAGGAGCGCCCCGACGACGATGATGCCGTGGATCGCGTTGGTGCCCGACATCAGCGGCGTGTGGAGGATGGTCGGCACCTTCGAGATGACCTCGAACCCAACGAAGATCGCCAGCACGAAAAACGTGAGCTCGTTGAGCAGCTCGTTGTTCATGCCGCCGACACCATCTGCTTCGCGCGCTCGTTGACGATCTCGCCGTCATGGGTCACGCAAGCGCCCTTGGTGATCTCGTCGGCGAAATCGAGCGTGATCGCGCCGTCCTTCACCAGGTGGAGCAGCAGGTTGGCCACGTTGCGCGCATAGAGCTGGCTTGTCGCGAGAGGCATCGTCGAAGGCACGTTGCGCGTGCCGATGATCGTGACGCCGTTCACGTCGACGTCCTTGCCCGCCTCGGTCAGCTCGACGTTGCCCCCCGTCTCCGACGCGAGGTCGACGATAACCGAGCCCGGCCGCATACCCTTCACCATGTCCCCGGTCACCAGCAGAGGCGCGCGGCGACCGGGCACGGCAGCCGTGGTGATCACCACGTCTGACTTCGCCACGTGCTCGCCGATGAGCTCGCGCTGCTTGCGCAGGAACTCTTCCGACTGCTCACGCGCGTAGCCGCCTTCGCCCTCCTGGGTCTCGAGGGCCAGCTCGATGAATGTTCCGCCGAGCGACTGCACCTCTTCCTTGACCGCCGGACGGACGTCGTAGGCCGAGACGACCGCCCCGAGGCGGCGAGCGGTGGCGATCGCCTGGAGGCCCGCCACGCCCGCACCCATCACCAGGACTCGCGCTGGAGCGACGGTGCCGGCCGCGGTCATCATCATCGGGAAGAACTTGCCGAGTCGCTCTCCGGCCATCAGCACGGCCTTGTAGCCGGCGGCCGAAGCCTGCGAGGAGAGCGCGTCCATCGACTGCGCGCGGGAGATGCGCGGCAGGAGCTCGAGGCTGAAGGCGGTCACGCCCCGGCGGGCGAGCGCCTTGACGATATCGCCCTGCGTCGCGGGCTGGAGGAAGCTGATGAGCACGGCACCCTTGGGCAGGAGCTCGACCTCGCTCGGCATCGGCGCCTGCACCTTGAGCACGACATCCGCGTCGACCAAAAGATCCGCAGCGTGAGTGACCAGCCTTGCGCCCGCCTTCTCGTAGGACTCGTCCGGGATGAACGCGCCCCCGCCGGCGCCCACCTGGACGCTGACCTCGAGCTTGGCCGCGATGAGCTTGGTCGCCGTGTCCGGGACCAGCGCGACCCGGCGCTCGTCGTGGACGAGCTCTTTGGGGGTGGCGACCTTCACGCCGAGGACTCTAAGGGAGCGAGACCGAATGCTGCAGACGCGTAGAATCCTTAATCCGCCATCCCAAGAATCGAAGTGACCGAACCAATCGTCAACGACCTCACCATTCAGGCCGCCACCGTCAACGGCTCAGGCAGCCAGACCGCCAACCTGGTGCTGACCAGGGCGATCTTCCATATGGGGATCCCGGTGGCGCCCAAGAACGTCTTTCCCTCCAACATCGAAGGCCTGCCGACCTGGTACCAGCTGCGCATCACGCCGGAAGGCCACATGGCGCGCTCGGACAAGGTCGACATCCTGATCGCGTTCAACGTCGCAACCTGGCGCGAAGACCTGAAGACGGTCCGCCCCGGCGGCGCGGTGATCCACGAAGAGGCTTTTGCGACGGTCGACGCGCGGACCGACGTGACCTACTACCCGGTGCCGTTCTCGAAGCTCGCCAAAGCCAAGATCCAGAGCGACACCCTCCGCAAGCAGCTCGCCAACATGATCTACGTCGGAGTCGTCGGAGGCCTGCTCGGAATTCCGTGGGAGGCGCTGGAGCACGGGGTCAAGCGCCAGTTCCTGTCCAAGCCGAAGGCCGTGCAGGTCAACCTCGACGCGATCAAGGTCGGCCACGACTACTGGCAGGACAACTTCTCCAAGCAGGACCCCTACCGCCTCGAACCGATGACCGGCGTGGTCGAAGGCAAAGTCCTCGTCGAGGGCAACCAGGCCGCGGCGCTGGGCGCCCTCATGGGCGGCGTAACCGTGGTCGCGTGGTATCCCATCACCCCCTCCTCCTCGCTCTGCGAGTACCTGATCGCCTACTCCGACCGCTTCCGGTTCGATCCCACGACCAGCGAGAAGAACATCTCTGTCGTCCAGGCTGAGGACGAGCTGGCCGCCGTCGGCATGGCGATTGGCGCCGGATGGGCGGGCGCACGCTCCATGACCTCCACCTCCGGGCCCGGCATCTCGCTGATGGCTGAGTTTTCCGGCCTCGCCTATTACGCCGAAGTCCCGGTTGTGATCTTCGACATCCAGCGCATCGGCCCCTCGACCGGCTTGCCCACGCGCACGTCGCAGGCGGACATCGGCTTTGTGTACACGCTCTCGCACGGCGACACGAAGCACCTGGTGCTGCTGCCCGGCACTGTCGAAGAGTGCTACGAGCTCGCCCGCGACGCCTTCGACTACGCAGACCGCTTCCAGACCCCGGTCTTTGTCCTCTCCGATCTCGACCTGGGCATGAACCTGTGGATGACGCCCGAGTTCAAGTACCCGGAGAAACAGTTCGACCGCGGCAAGGTCCTCTCCAAGGAGGATCTCGAGCGCCTCGCGGGCGAGTGGGGCCGCTACCGAGATGTGGATGGCGACGGCGTCCCCTACCGGACGCTGCCCGGGACCGACCACCCCGCCGCGGGCTACTTCACACGTGGCTCGGGCCACGACGAGCAGGCGCGATACACAGAAGGCGCCGACGCCTATGCGCGGAACATGGACCGGCTCTCCCACAAGCTGGAGACCGCGCGCCATGCGCTTCCTCCACCGGTCGTCGACGAGAGCGGCGCCCCGGTGGGGCTGATCGCGTTCGGTTCGACGCACGCGGCCGTGATCGAAGCGCGCGAGACCCTTGCCGCCGCCGGCAAGAGCATCGACTACCTCCGCGTGCGAGCGCTGCCCCTGTCGGACGACGTGGCCGCATTCGTCGCACGCCACGCGCACGTCTACGTCGTCGAGCAGAACCGCGACGGCCAGCTCTATGACCTGATTCGCCTGGCTCTTCCCCCGGAGCTGGTCGGCCGCCTGCGCTCGATTAGGCACTACAACGGGCAGCCCATCCCCGCCGTCGCAATCTCCGAACCACTTATGCAGCTGGAGGCTGTACCCGCATGAGCACCACCCTGAACCGAGTCGGGCTGCCCCGCGATGCATATAAGGGCGCCGCCACCACGCTGTGCGCCGGCTGCGGGCACAACTCGATCACCAACCACATGATCAAGGCCCTCTACGAGCTGGGCGTCGAGCCTCACCTGCTCGCGAAGATGTCCGGAATCGGCTGCTCGTCGAAGACCCCGGCCTACTTCGTCGAAACCGCGCACGGCTTCAACGGGGTCCATGGCAGGATGCCCGCGCTCACCACGGGCGCACACCTCGCCAATCGCCAGATGATCATGCTCGGCGTGTCCGGCGACGGCGACACAGCCTCGATCGGGATCGGACAGTTCATGCATCTGATCCGGCGCAATGTGGACTGCACGTACATCATCGAAGACAACGGCACGTACGGCCTGACCAAGGGCCAGTTCTCGGCGACGGCCGACATCGGCTCGATGCAGAAGAAGGGCGCCGTCAACACGTTTCAGCCGATCGACCCGTGCGCCGTGGCCCTCGCGCTCGGCTGCTCCTTCGTGGCGCGGTCATTCAGCGGCGACGGGAAGCAGGTTGTACCGCTGATCAAGGCCGCGATCGCCCATCGCGGCACGGCGATCCTCGACATCATCTCGCCGTGCGTCACCTTCAACGACCACGACGGATCGACCAAGAGCTACAGCTGGGTCAAGGACCACGAGGAGTCGATCGCGGACGTCTCGTTCATTCCGTTCTTCGAAGAGGTCCACGTCGACTATGAGCCCGGCACAGTACGCGACGTGCAGCTCCACGACGGCTCTCACATCGTGCTCAAGAAGCTCGGCGAGGACCACGATCCGACGGACCGGCGCGCGGCGATCCGCGTGATCGAGGAAGGCCGGGCCGAGGGTCACCTCGTGACTGGCCTTCTCTACGTCGACACCAAGATGGACGACTTCGCGACCACCGAGCACATCCCGCAGCGCCCGCTCAGGGACCTGGGTGAAGACGAGCTGCGCATGTCGCGCGACGACTTCGCCCAGTTCATGTCTGAGTTCGCCTGAAAATCCAGCCTCGCACGGCGACGGGCAAGACTCCGAGCCCCTCCGTCGCCTCACGGCGACACCTCCCCATGAATGGGGAGGAGATTCGCAAAGGCACGCGCCTGGTTGCACGACGGGACTCGGCGATGGCTGCGCTGATCAAGCGCGTCGGTCCGATGAGCTTCCGCGATCCCTCTGACGACAGCTTCGCCGCGCTGGTGCGCTCGATCATGTACCAGCAGCTGGCCGGCGCCGCCGCCACCGCCATCCATGGTCGCTTTCTGAAGCTGTTCTCGGATGGCCTCTCACCGGCGGCGGTGCTGACGCTGCCTGAAGGCGCGATGCGAAGCGCGGGTCTCAGCGGTTCGAAGGCCGCCGCGGTCGCCGACCTCGCCCGGAAGATCATGGACGGGACGGTTCCGCTCGAAGACGTCGAGTCGCTGTCCGATGACGAGCTCGAGGCGCGGTTGGTCCAGGTGCGCGGCATCGGCCCCTGGACGGCCCAGATGTTCATGATGTTTCAGCTTCAGCGACTGGACATCTGGCCCGTGGCCGACTATGGCGTGCGCAAGGGATGGTCAGTCGTGCACCGAAAGAAGGACCTGCCCGCGCCGAAGGCGCTGGAAGCCGAGGGCGAGAAATTCCGTCCGTACCGCACGATCGCCGCGTGGTACTGCTGGCGCGCCGTGGATACGGTCTTGCCCGACTAGAGGCGCGACCCGCGCCTCTAGCGAGCGTACTTTCGGCGCAGCTTCTCGATCGCCTGGTCGGTCATGGGCGGCCAGCCGTAAGCATCGAGAAAGGGCCGCGCCAAACCCCTGGCATAGTTGTACTGCAGCGTCCACACGCCCGCCGCGAGATCATCCTCGGGATTGCCCAGCCCTGACCTGCCGACGTCGACCAGCCCGCTCAGCTCGCCCTCGGAAACCAGGACGTTGGGCAGGCAATAGTCGCCATGGATCAGCACGTGGCCGCGCTTCTTGATTCCGAACGGACAGCCCGCGGATTCGGTGGAGTGGAGCCGGCGAAGAATCCGACCCAGCTTCTCCGCCACGCGGCGCGGTTCCCAACGCACCGATGGGTGATGTATCGGCACGCCGGAGACCTCGCGGGTGACGAGCCAGTCGTCGCCCAAATCATGGAAGAATCCGCCAACCTCGGGCACCGGCCATCGGCCCGCCAGCCAGTTGAGGCGATCCCTTTCGGGGGCGAGGTCTGCTGCGCGCTTGACGAAAACGGCACGGCCGTCGCCAGTCATGCGCCAGACGGTGCCGGCCCAGCTCATCCACGCCAGCTCTTCGGCGATCGGCGCTCCGCCGAGAGCCGCCTCGACGGCGCTCCGCACGTTCGTGGGTAGTGGCAGCGATGAGGATTTCACTTTATGGCCCTCTGTAGGATGTGCGCGGGTGCGTCGTGATAGCTCTGCCTGACTCGGCCGAGGCGTTCCAGGACGCCACCTGGCAGGACGTTGCGCCATATTACGAAGAGCTGGCCAATCGCCCGCTTGATCGAACCAACGTCGAGGTGTGGCTCGCCGACTGGTCGCAGTTCGAATCGCTGCTTTCCGAGGCGGCGTCGCTGGCGAACTTCGCCTACGCCTGCAACACGGCCGACATGCGGCTCGAGGCGGCGCGCCTGAGATTCAGCAGCGAGATCGACCCGCAGGCCGACGAGCAGCGCACAAGGCTCCAGCGGCGACTGGTCGAGCTCGGCTATGTCCGGCCAGGGCTCGAGACCATGGTGCGGCGCTTCCGCAACCAGATGGAGCTTTTCCGCGAAGCCAACGTACCGCTGTTCACCGAGCTGGCCAAGCTCTCCACCGGCTGGGCGAAGGCGATCGGCGCCATGACCGTCGACTGGGACGGCGAAGAGAAGACGCCGCCCCAGATGGTTCCCTACCTGGAGAGCAACGACCGGAGCGTCCGCGAGCGCGCCTTTCGCTCGATGTTCAAGCCCTACATCGAGCAGCGCGACACGCTGGCCGACTTCTTCGACCGCATGTACGACCTTCGCCAGCAGGTCGCGAAGCACGCGGGCTTCGACAACTTTCGCGACTATGCGCACCGCGAGAAGAACCGCTTCGACTACACGCCCGATGACTGCTTCCGGTTTCACGAGGCTGTCGAGGTGGCGGTCAAGCCTGCCGTCAACCGACTGCTCGAGCGGCGGCGTGCGCATATGGGCCTCGACAGGTTGAGGCCCTGGGACATGTGGGTCGACCCCAAGGCCCGCGCAGCACTCAAGCCGTACGTGAATATCGACGAGTTCATCGCGCGCGCCGGCGACATCTTCGCCAATGTCAACGAGGACTTCCGAGGTTATTTCCGCCGCATGGCCGACGCCGGCCTCCTCGACCTGGACAACCGTAAGGGCAAGGCGCCGGGAGGGTTCTGCGACTCGCTGCCCGCGCGAAAGATGCCGTTGATCTTCATGAACGCGGTCGACGTGGACGATGACGTTCAGACCTTGCTCCACGAGTCAGGGCATTGCTTTCATGTTTTCGAGGCGGCGAACCTCCCACTCTTGTTCCAGCGCCATCCGGGCGCCGAGATGGCCGAGGTCGCCTCGATGTCAATGGAGCTCCTGGCCGCGCCGTACATCGACCGTGGGCACGGCGGGTACTACTCCGATGCCGACGCGCCGCGTTCGAGGCGGGCTGTCCTGGAGGGAGCGGTTCTCTTCTTCACGCACTGCGCATCGGTGGACGCTTTCCAGCAGTGGATGTACACGACGCCTGAAGGCCGCGATGCCGACGCACGCGACCAGAAGTGGCTCGAGCTGAGGCGTCGCTTCGAAGGCGACGCGGTCGACTGGAGCGGGCTCGATGCCGAGCGCATCGCGCGCTGGTACTTCCAGCCTCACTTTTTCGACTACCCCTTCTACTACATCGAGTACGGGATCGCGCAGCTCGGCGCGCTGCAGGTCTGGCGCAACAGCCTGGCCGACCGCGGCCAGGCGGTGCGCAAGTACCGGGAGGCCCTGGCTCTCGGCGCGACCAGGCCGCTCCCGGAGCTCTATCACGCCGCCGGCGCGCGACTGATCTTCGACAGCGAGGGCATGCGCGAGCTGATCGAGCTGGCCGAGGAGGAGCTCGCGACGGTAGACGCCTGACGCGGCGTCACTTGTTCTCGATGTTTCTCAGTGGGCGGTGCGGCCCGAACTTTGGCTCGCCGATACCCGCGACCATCAGCAGCCTGATCACGCGGCCCCGGTGGCCTCGGTAGGGCTCGAGCAGCTCGAGCATTCGCTCGTCGGTCGAACGCACGGTACCTTCGAGCGCGTAGCCGACTATGTGCGGGATGTGATAGTCGCCCACCGGGACTGCATCTGCGTCGCCTAACGCGACGCTCGCCACCTTCGCCGCCGTCCACGGACCTACACCGGGAAAAGCCTGCAGCCTGCGATAGGCGCTGGGGAGATCCATCGTCACGGTCTCCTCCAGCCGGTTCGCACTGCGTGCCGCCCGCATGATCACCTCGGCTCGCTTCCGCTCGATGCCGAAGCGATGAAGGCTCCAGTAGGGCGTGCGAGCCAGGGCCTGCGGCGATGGCGGAAGCATCAGCTCAACCGGGCCAGGGGCGCGCTCGCCGAGCGCGGCCACAAGCCGATGATATGACGACCTCGCCTCGACGCCTGCGACCAGCTGCGCGAGGACTGACGGCACCAGTGCTTCGAAAACGGCGTGCGTACGGGGCGTTCGCATGCCGGGCCTTTGCCTATGGAGGCGGGCGATCAGGGGATGCGCCGGCGCGAAGCCGGAGTCGTCATCCTCTTCGCCGCAGAGAACCGGCGCATGCGCAACCGCCCAGCCCGCGCCTGGTCCCCACCCCCGTACGTCGACGAGACCATTGCGCCGGCTCATCTGCACGGTCGCCGCGCCCGCCGGCGTGCGTGTCGCGTGCCAGAAGTCGCCCCCATCTCCTCTGCGCCAGGTGCCGGCTCCCAGCAGATGAAAGGTCAGCGAGAGGTCGAGGGGTCGGCGCGGCTCGAACCGCGCCTCTGCATCAGGGACCACGCGGTCAATTTACGGGGGTGAGCGGCACTGTAAAGGTGAACTTGCTCCCGGCGCCGAGTCGGGAGTCGACGGTGAGGTCGCCTTCGTGCATCCGCGCGATCTCCCGCGAAAGCCACAGGCCAAGTCCAGTGCCCTGGACGTGAGCTGCCGTCTCGATCCGGCCGAATCGCGTGAACAGCGTTGCCTGGTCTTCCTCCGTGATGCCCACGCCCTCGTCACCGACGGAAACGCATGCCTTGTCGCCGTCGCGCCGCACGTCCACCGTGATGTCAGTCCCCGAGGGAGAGTATTTCGCCGCGTTGCTCAGAAGGTTGCGCACGACCATCTGAAAGCGGTCTGGGTCGACGTTGGCTTCGATCGACTCCACCGGTGCGTCCACCTTGAGCTCGTGCCCGCTCATCAGCATCTTCACGCCATCGATCGCGGAATCGGTGAGCTCCACGATGTCCACGCGCTGGCGGCGCAGGGCAAGACGGCCCTCTTCGAGACGCGACGCCTCGATCATTTGCTCGATCATCCAGTTGACCTCGTCCGACTTCGAGATCAACAGCGGAAGCACGGACCGCGCCTTGGGCGCGAGGTCGCCTAGCGCGCCGGCCTCCAGCATCGTGAGATAGCCCTTGATCACGGTCATCGGGCCGCGCAGCTCGTGCGACGCGATGTTCAAGAAATCGGTCTTCGCGCGCTCGAGCGCGGCGATCTTGGAGTTCATCATCACGCGGTCGAGACCGACGGTGATGCTCGCCGCGTACTGGCGCAGCCGGCTCAGCTCGTCGTCACCGAACATCGGGCTGAGGCGTCCCGCGATGATCACGATGGCGCCCCTGCCCTGGCTCAGGTCGAGCGGCGCGACCACCGTCAAGCCCGCCCGCCAGGGTGCATGTCTGTCCGCCCCCGCCTTCAACACGTCCGCCCGCGCGCTCATCAAGGCCGCATCGCCGGTGCCGATTCCACGCGCGGCGAGGATCGAGCCGTCAGCGTCGATCACGTAAGCGGATTCACCACCAACAAGCCGCTCCGCCCAGCCGAGGGCCCGGTCCGCGAGCGCCGCGCGATTCGGGCTGTACAGCAGGAGGTCGTGAAGGGCCTGGCGGAACTCGTCCTCTTCGGGCTGGCGCCAGATTCGGCGCAGCCACGCGGGTGGAAAGAACGCGACGTAAAGAACCGGCACGATGGTCAGCGCGAAGAGGTCGACGAGGATCGTGAGTGCGCCATTGAGCGAGCCCGCGATGGTGCCGAAGACCACGACGAGCAGCAGACCTGCGTAGCCGGTGCTGATCGCCCGCAGGCGCGCCTTCTCCACCGCTGGCCGGCCGCGCGCCGCCAGCCAGAAGGTCACGGTGGGCTCAAGGATGCAGAAGGCCCACACGACGATCAGTCCGACCAGAACGAGTGTCTGGGCCGGCGAGTGCGGGCTGTCCGGGTTGAAGGGAAGCTGGACCGCTGTCGCGCTGAGGCCGGCGACGACGATCGCGCCGATCAGGAGCCCCCGCCTGACGGGGCTGTAGGGGACAAACGAGTCCCGGAACATCACCAGGCCGTAGCCGGAGACGAGGAACAAGACCGCGCCGAGGTCGGTCAGGACCTGGCCCGACGGCCCGCCGCCGCCCAGAATCGGCGAGAGCAGGATCAGGATGGCCAGCGAGGCGATGGCTGCGGCCAGGCTGCCGTGGCGCCGGTCTGGCTCGCGAAGCCAACTGAGGATGGTTCTGATCGCCAGGATCGAAAATGCCGCCTCGATGGCCAACGCCAGGATCAAGAGAACCTCGGACACGGCTCCATAGCCTACACGACGATTTTTCAAGGACAACAGGTTTAGTCGTGGCGTGGGTTACCCGACGAACCGACAGCGTCCTGCGGAACGCTAGCCCGCCGGGGTCACCAGGATTCCGTTTGGGTCGCTCCGAGGGCCGTCCACGCGGTGGGTCTCGAAGCTCCGGATGCCCCTGACGTCCGGTTCGACAGCGAAGGCCCCACGGCCCTCGAGCAGGTTGATCCCGAGATGATGGTGGTAGCCCTCCCAGCTCATGAACCGCATCACGTTGCCCGCCTGAGCCATCAGCTCCATGCCCATCGATTCGTAAAAGGCCTGGCTCGCGTCGAGGTCGCCGACGTTGAGGTGAACGTGGCCAAGGACGGTGCCCTCCGAGAACTTCTTCTGGGATGGTGAGGCGCCGCGGAGCAGCCGCTCGAAATCGAGGTGGTCGGTGCCGATGTTGAGCCGGCCGTTCGGATACTGCCATTCGGTCCGCGGCCGGTCGGCGTACACCTCGATGCCATTACCTTCCGGATCGTCGAAATACAGAGCCTGGCTGACGAAATGATCCGCAGTTCCTGTCAGCGGAAGTCTTTCCTCGAGCGTGCGCTGGAGAAATCCACCAAGCTCTTGCGCACTGGGCAGAAGGATGGCGAAGTGGTAGAGACCGGCAGTGTGCCTCGGCCGCTCATGACCACCCGGCAGTGCTGTCAGGCGAAGAATTGCCGAACCATCGGCACCAAACACCGCATGCTGGGGGTCGCCGGTGATTCGCGTGAAGCCGAACGATTCGTAGAACGCGCCCTCGCGCTCGAGGTCGAGAACTTTGAGCTCGACCGCTCCAAGCGGCCAGGGAGCATCCATCACGCGCAAGCGCCGGTGTCAGCGCCGAGCTTGTCGAGCACGTCGATCACGATCAGCGACACCGAGGCGGTGTTGTAGGTCGCTCCATCGCTCTGAAATTTGATGTCGGCCAATCCATCACGGTCGTCGGCGCCGAGCTGATCAGCGAGGCGCGGCGACCGGTACTGCAGCGACCGGCAGCCTGCATGTGAATGGTCGTAGACGTTCGTGGCGTCGGCGGGCAATTCGGTCAACGCGATCTGAAATGCCGCGCCGGCAGTGACATGAAACATCAATCGAATCTCCTCGACGACCACATAGCCATTGCTGCTGCACCGCACCGTGACGCGGCCGGGAACCGTAGCGGTGGTGTAGTACGCGGTGGACTCCGGCACCTGGCGGTGGTTGGCCTGCCACGTTCCAATGTACGCGCCGAAGTTGTTCAGGCCTGTCCGCTCTTGTTTGTCCGCGGGACACTCGATTGCGCCGGTGCCGGCAGTCGTGGCGGTGGCGGGGGCACCCGGCGTCCGGCACCCGACCAGGACCAGGCATCCCATCACCAGCGTGGCGGCTAAGAGGCGCGTCGTCCTTTGCCCTGCGACGGCGCGCCTGTGATCGCCTCTTCCAGGACGTCGCGAAAGCGCTCGACTTCCCTTGCCGGCAGCCTGAGAAACGCCGCCGGGGGCTCGAGGAGCCGCGCGATCAGCGTGTCCCTCACCTTTTTGCCTTTAGGTGTGACCATCAGCACGTTGATGCGTCGGTCGGCCGCTTTCGGCCGGCGGACAACAAGCCCCGCCTCTTCCAGCCGGTCGGTCGGGTCGACCACAGTCGACGGGTTGCAGTGGAGGCGGCTTGCGAGCTCCTTCTGCGAGATCGTGCTCTCAGGATCCAGCTGTACCAGGGCCCAGGCTGAGACTGGCGACAGGCCCGCGTCCGCAGCCACCGCGTTCATCCGCGCCTCCCAACTGGCGTATCCCTCGATCATCAAGGCCCACAGCTCTTGAGCCTTTGAGCTGTAACGGAATCCAGGGACGATAGCTTCGTTCACGGCCGGGAGTGTACCGCTGCGCGCCGCAGATCGACTGGGGGTAGAAATAAGTGGAGTCTCCAACCGGTTGGTACCTAGTTGAATGAACCTGGGCCTCCAGGCCCTTGTTCCTAAACCCCGAGGAGGTAATCAATTGGGAACGTGGAAGTTCGATCCATTTCATACGCAGGTTGAGTTCTCGGCCAAGCATCTGGGCATGATGACCGTGCGAGGCCATTTCGCGGAGGTCAACGCGACAGGTGAGATTCACCCCGACCACCCAGAGCGGACGAAGGTCGAGGCCACCATCACCACTTCGAGCATTCGGACTCACAACGAGCAGCGGGACAAGGACCTGCGATCGTCCAACTTCCTGGAGATCGACAGGTACCCGACCATGACGTTCAAGAGCACGAAGATCGAGGCGGCCGGCCAGGACCGCTACAAGCTCACCGGAGACCTCACCATCAAGGGCACGACCAAGCCGGTCACGCTGAACGTCGTCAAGTACGGCGAGTTCAACGACCCGCAGATGGGCCATCGCATCGGCTACGCAGCGGAGACTCAGATCAACCGCAAGGACTTCAACATGAAGTTCGACGCGATGCTCGACGGCAAGTTCATCGTCAGCAACGAGATCGTGATCAACATCGAGGGCGAGATAGTCGAGGCCCAGGAAGCAGCGGCCGCGGCTGCCTCTGGATCCTCAGACACCGCCAAGCGTTAAACGATCGCCGACGACATTGCCGCGGCCACCACGCCTGAAGGTGGCCGCGGCAGTTCGCACGAACTAGACAGACACCCGCGTGATGGCTTCGGGGTTGCTCGTGCCATCGGCCCCGTCCTGGGCCAAAGCGTTGGTGCGTAGCTCCTCGGCGGTCCGCAGCGGACGGTCGCGCAGCAGCAGAGTGCACAGCAGACCCATCAGCCCTGAAACGATCGTGATCCAGAACAGGTCGCCGATCGAGAGGGCCAGCGCGTTGTTGGCGCCCGCGATCACCTTGGGAATCAGCGCCTGAGACGGTCCAGGCAGGACCTGCTCGAGCAGAGCGCGACCGTTCCCGACGTTCTGCAGCGCACCCGACACCTTGACCAGCTGGGAGATCAGCGCTTGCGGCACCCCCTCCTCCCCCAGGTTCGTCGGGAGGCGGCTGGCGAAAGACGAGGAGAAGATGGTGCCGGCGGCGGCCAGCCCCACTGAGGCGCCGATCTGACGAAGAAAGGTGAGGGTGCTGGTCGCGACACCGAGCCGGGTCATCGGAACGGAGTCCTGGATCACGACCGTGAAGCCCGCCATCGCTGGACCGATGCCAAGACCGAGAACGAGCATCCATGCCCACAGCTCAATCGTTGACGCCGGCCGTGAGGTGCGTCATCAGAAAACCGCCGACCACCATCACCACGAGCCCCGTCAGCGCTGCCGAGCCGCCGCCGACCATCACGAAGTAGTCGTGCCAGGAGGTAATCACTGACATTTAGGGGCTGCTCGACGCCCCCAGCTTCAGCTCGACCGCGTTTTGAGCGCGCTCGGCAAGCTCGGTCCCGGCCATCAGGGCCGAACGGGACTCCTACTTCGTTCGGTGCGGCGCGGTAGATTTCCAGCCGTGAAGGCAAGTCCGTTCAATCAGAAGACGATCGCCGAGTTCCACGAGAAGCGAGGACGCGGGGTCGGGATGTGGGGCGACAACCTGCTGCTGCTCACAGCGAGAGGCGCCAGGAGCGGAGAGCTGATCACGACTCCGCTGGTGTGTGGCCAGGAGGGCGACAACTACATCGTCGTCGCATCCAAAGGTGGTGCCCCAAAGCACCCAACATGGTTCGGCAACATCAAGGCCAACCCTGACGTCGAAGTCGAGGTTGTGACCGACGGCGGAACTGAGAAGTTGAAGGCACGTGCTCGGGTCGTTGAGACGCGCGCGGAGCGCGACCGGCTATACAAAGAGATGATCAGGATCTGGCCGTCGTTTGCCGACTACGAGAAGCGGACGGACCGCCTGATTCCCGTCGTTATTCTGGAACGTCGGTCAGGGCTTAGCCGATAGGTCTTCCCGGGATTCCAACATCCATCGCGACCACGCCCGGCGCCCCACCGCTGGTGGGAAAAGCGGCGAAGTTCGAGATGAAGATCGTCTTGCGATCGCCGAGCCCGGTCCCGAACGCGATATCGGAAGGAAAGCTCAGCGGATCGCCCGCGGCCAGGACCTGGACATGACCGCCACGGTCGAGCCGGTCGATCTGGCCCTTGGAGTTGGCCGCGACGTAAAGATTGTCGGCGTTGTCCATGCTCACCCCATCGGCGCCCCACAGGTCGCAATTCGGACCGCTGAAGACGCTCGCGGGGCCCGCGCTGCCGTCAGGGTTGGTCGGAATGCGGATGATCTCGCCGAAATCGGTGTTCGCCACCAGCATGTCGCCGTGCTTGTTGAACGCGATTCCATTCGCGCCCAACGGACCAAACGACGGCACCGCAGGATGCACGAGGCCGCAGGGTCCGGCCGCAGTCGTGCCCTTCAACAGCGCGCTGCCGGACCACATCGTGAAAGCGCCATTCTTGTCCAGCCGCCAGATCGCACCGCCGCCCGAGTCCGATACATAGAGGTTGCCGCGGTGGTCGAAGGCCAGCCCGTTCCACAGGCCCCCCGGTCCGCTTGCGACTTGAAACGCCGATCCTCCGCCGGCCGGCACCTTCCAGATGCCGCTGCCGACGACGGCGATGAAGAGGTTCCCTTCGTTGTCCAGCCTCACGCCCAACGGAAACGACGGGAGCGAAGCAACGGTCGTAAGGCTTCCTCCCGGCGCGAACTTCACGACCTTCTGCGCGAATGGAAAGCTGATGTACGTGGTGCCCTGGTGATCTATGGCGATGCTCTCCGGCAGGTTCGGCGGAGCCGTCGTGATCACCCGTGTCAGAGAATCGCTCGCCGATGCGGTGCTCGACAGGATGGCAAACAGCGCGCCCGCCACCAGCGCGCCCAGGCGAAAGCGCCGGCTCAGAGTCATTTCACTTGCACCCCCAGTGCTCGGAACATACCGCGTTTGGGGCGAGGAATGCGAGTTGCAATTGGCCGGCGGGGCCAGGCTCAGTAATTGATCGGTCCGATCTTCAGGTACCGAGCCCAACAACTTCAGCCGACGACGTCAGCCAGACGACCGCCAAGCATGAGAAAGCCGCCAAAGGTGAGCGCATAGCCGCCGACGACCCATTGGATGTTCTCAGCCGACAAACCGAGAGTTCGCTGCATCGAGGGCAGCGCCACATTGACGATTGCGAGGTCCAGGATCAACATGAACTGCGCCGCGCAAAGCAGCGCGAGTATCAGATTCGAGCGATGAGCTTGATGCCGGCAACCAGCTTTGTTGTTGGTTTATCCAGATCAGAGACATTTGGCGACAGGGTGGTCGGGACTTCAGCCCTGGACCTCACAACTTCACACGTTCTCCTGATGCGGCGGACCTCTCGACGGCGGCGATGACCTCGTGGCGCCGGACGGCGTCGGCAAAATCCGGTACGGCGTGAGTCCCGTTGTCAATGTCCGCCGCGAGCGCGGCGTAGGCACGACCGACATTGAAGGCCGGCGCTCCCTCCAGGTTCGTGAGCGTGGGCCATTTCTGGATCAGCGCCTTAGGGACAGCAAGCTCGGCGGGCTCGTTCCGCCCCTGAGCCCCCGCGACCGACAGCGGAAAGATTTCAGGCAGTGCGGCGTCGGCGGTGATCCGGAGCGTTCCATCGCTTCCATTGATCTCCCATAGGAAGCCGGTACCGCCGGCCACTGCCTCGCGGATGTGGATGCTGGCAGTCGCCCCGGATGTGAGGGTGCCGATCACAGCGATCTGGTCGGCTGCCGTTTTCACGATCCGCTCTCCGGTCTCCTGGATGGTGATCAGCGGCCTGCGAACATCCGACACCGCGGACAGGTCGGCGAACTCGCCCAGCGTGTAATTGAGAATGTCCAGGCTGTGGCCGAAGGGAACTGTGAGCAGGTTGGCTCCGTTTGTCTTGTCGAGCATGTAGGCGTTGGGCTGGACGAGGGAGTCGCCCGCGATCGACACCCCGACCATGGTCGTTGACAGGACCTCACCGACGTATCCATCTCGGAGCAGCTGTTGAACGAACTCGATCGCCGGGGCCTGGCGTGCCTGCAACCCGACGACGGTGCGCACTCCGTGCTCGGCGGCGAGCGCGGCCATCGCCCGCGCGTCGTCGAGGTCACGGCCGAGTGGCCACTCGCAGTACACGGCCTTGCCTGCGGCAAGTGCGGCCGAGACCAGCTCTCGATGGTGCGGGACCTTGACCGTGACAGCCACCACGTCGATGTCCGGTTGGATCACCAGCTGCTGATGGTCAGAAAACACCGCGCTGACTCCAAACGCCTGGCCTACCGCCCGAGCGGATTCCGCGCTGCGCGCGCTGAGTGCCCGGATCTCGTAGTTCGGCAATGCTCGAAGTGCCGGGATATGGGCGGTGGCAGCCCAGCCCCAGGCTGGGCTGACCCCGATGATCCCGACACCCAGAGTCGATTTAGGGATTGCCAGGGCCGATGTTGTCTCGCGTGCTTCTGTCCGGGGCATTTAGAAACCAAGCACCTCGTCGACCAACACCACAGTGATCCGCCCGGGGGTGATCTCACGGTTGATGACGACAATCTTGTTCACGGCGCTGCGTATGCCGTACGCAGCCTGGGCGCGAGCGTCTTCAAGCCGATACGCGTATTCGTTGATGCGGAGGAGACCTTCCTCGATGTCGCGAACGATCTTCTGCGTCCCGACAACGAGAATGACGCGGCCGGCGCCGCTGACATAAGGCCCGAGCTGGCTGCCGCTCATGGACGCGGCGAGCAGCGACCCGGTTTCAGTGACCGCGTGGACGCTCCCGAGCATGACGTCCGGTGCCGCTCCCAGGCGGCGAATCTCTTGGGCTTCGGTCTCGCGATCCATGCTCCAGATCCGCGGGCGGAGCGCCGCGTAGCGCCCGGAGTTATCGATCTCGTCCGTAATGCCCACAAGGTCAAGCGTCTGCGAGGCTCCGTGGTAGACCTGAGAGCCATCAGGGATGAGGTCCAGCACAATCCGCTTTGCCGAGGCGGCGTCCGACGCCCGTTGGACGGTGATTCCATTCGCCTCGAGGGCGGCCGCGGTTCTGTTCACTCGGGCGCCCTCCGCCCTGGTGCCCCACCGTCGGGTCAGCGATCCATCCGGGTCGACTTCGACTTCTTTGATCATCTGCAGTCTCCTGCTGGTACCTTGATATGCTTGCAATTACAAACACTTTAGGCAATTGTGATTGCATATGCAAGTACCTTTAGCGCCAGACGCGGCGACTCAGTTCGAGCGGATCGTGGCTAGGGAGGTGCCCGGCCGGCGCGGCCTGCAGGCATGGGACGCGCTGCTCCGAGCGCACGCCACGCTCTTGCGCCAGCTCGAGACCGATCTCGAAAGCAAGACCGGACTTGCCCTGGCCGACTTCGACGTGCTGGCCCAGCTGGCGATCGCAGGCGGCTCGCTGCGGATGACAGAGCTGGCAGACCGGGCCCTCATCTCACGCTCCGGCATGACTCGGCGCGTCACCCGGCTGCTTCGCGAAGGCCTGGTGCGTCGTGCCCACGCCGATGTCGACGGGCGGGGGGTCGTGGTTCAGCTGACAAACTCCGGATTGGACCGGCTGACCATCGCGGCTCCGGTCCACATGCGCGGAGTTTCAGATCTGTTCCTCGCGAAGCTGGACGACCAGGAGCTCGCCGTTCTCGAGAGCGCCCTCGCCAAGGTCACGCTCGAGTGCACCTTTGGCTAGGGCTGGAAGGCTCAAAACCTGGGACTCGGTTGCGACTCCGACTGAACGTTGAGGAGAATTGCTCGGTGAGCGCAGAGAAGCACGCGCTGAGGAGAATCGCCAGTCGAAGCAGCGCCGCCGCAGCTCGGCTGCCTGACGTGTGACACCCCGAGCGACTTACAGAGTCCAGCTCACACCTGAGCTCACGCTCGACGACGTCGCGCAACTCGCGGACTATCTCGCCGCGCTCGGCGTGTCGCACCTCTACTGCTCCCCGATTCTTCAAGCGGCGCCAGGCAGCACCCATGGTTATGACGTGGTGGATCCGACCCGGATCAGCTCAGAGCTCGGCGGCGACGCCGGCCTTAGGCGGATGGCTGAGGCGATGCGCAAACGCTCGGTCGAGCTCCTCATCGACATCGTGCCCAACCACATGGCCGCGGCAGGGCGAGTCAACCTGTGGTGGTGGGACCTGCTGATGCACGGCCAGTCGAGCCGGTATGCGGACTACTTCGACATCGACTGGCGGCTCGCGCCGACGACGCTGAAGAACAAGATCCTGCTCGGAGTGCTCGGTGACCGCTTCGGCCACGAGCTCGAGAATGGCTCGCTGACGCTCGAGCGCGAGGGGGACGAGATCGTCGTCCGCTATCACGATTTCGCATTTCCTCTTGCGCCGGGCACCCTCGACACCGAGGACATGGACCACGTGGCGCATGATGCCGACGCGCTCGACGACGTGCTGCAGCGACAGCATTACCGCCTTGCGTACTGGCGAACCGCCCAGGAAGAGCTCAACTATCGCCGCTTCTTCACGATCGACAACCTGATCGGCCTGCGCGTGGAGCAGCCGCAGGTGTTCGCCGACAGCCACAGCGTGATCGTCGGCCTGCTGAACCGCGGTGAGGTCTCCGGCGTCCGGGTCGACCACATCGACGGTTTGCGCGACCCGGCGGCCTACTTGCGCCGCCTTCGGGCCGCGGCACCGGACGCGTACATCGTCGTCGAGAAGATCCTTCAGGCCGGCGAGAAGCTGCCCGAGTCATTCCCGATTCAGGGCACCACCGGCTACGACTTCATCTCGATCGTGGACGGCGTTTTCGTGAACGCAGACAACGAGCCGACGATGACGGCGCTCTATCACGCCTTCACGGGTGAGACGCAGCCGTACGTCGAGGTGGCGCGAACGTCGAAGCACGAGATCATCGCGGGCGACCTGGACCCGGACCTCAGGAGACTGGCGGCGCTGATGAACGAGATCTGCGAATCCGACCGCCGGCACCGCGACCGGACGCACCGCGAGGTGCGGGAGGCCGTGGCCGAGGTAGGGGCCGGGTTCCGCGTTTACCGGACGTACGTGACCATTGGTGCCGGCGCGAGCGAGCAAGACCGCGCTGAAGTTGCTTACGCAATGGAGGAGGCGAGCCGGCGGAGGCCGGATATCGACCGTGAGCTGCTGGCGCTGATCGCCGACGTGCTGCTGCTGGATCGCCGCGGCGAGCTCGAGGAAGAGTTCGCGGCGCGTTTTCAACAGTTCACGCCGGCAGTGATGGCCAAGGGCGTGGAGGACACCGCGTTCTACCGCTACCACCGGCTGGTTTCTCTCAACGAGGTCGGCGGTGACCCGGGCGCCTTTGGACGCGGCGTCGACGCGTTTCATGAATGGTGCGCGCACATCGCAACCAACCGCCCCGCAACCATGCTGACCCTCTCGACCCACGACACCAAGCGCAGCGGCGATGTCCGCGCGCGATTGAACATCATTTCCGAAATTCCGGGCGAGTGGGAGGCCGCGGTCAGGCGCTGGGCCGAGCACAACGACCGTCACCGGCCCCACGGTTACCCTGACCGCAACCTCGAGTATCTCGCCTACCAGACGATCGTCGGAGCATGGCCAATCGACGAACAGCGCCTGACGCAATTCCTGAACAAGGCGGCTCGAGAGGCGAAGCTGCACACGTCGTGGACCAACCCGGTCGCCGCCTACGAGGACGCCCTGGCCGAGTTCGTCCACTCCGTCACGTCAGACGCCGAGTTCATGAGCGACCTCGAGTCGTTCCTCGGCCGCACGCAGCTCGTGTCGTTTGGCCGCGTCGCGTCGTTGGCGCAGACGACGCTGCTGCTCACATGTCCCGGAGTGAGCGACATCTACCAGGGCGCCGAGCTGTGGCATCTCGCGCTGGTCGACCCCGACAACCGGCGGCCGGTCGACTTCGCGTCGCGGCGAGCTGCGCTGGACGGGGTGGCGGGGATCGCCGCGGAGGAGATCGCGCACCGCCTGGACGACGGCTCGGCCAAGATCTGGCTGATCAGCCGCTTGCTGCGAGAGAGGGCCGGCCGGCCTGAGCTGTTCGCGTCGCGCGACTACGCACCGCTGAACGCGACCGGGGCCAAGGCCAATCACGCGCTCGGTTTCGTCCGCGGGTCGCTGCTGGCTCTCGTGCCGCGACTGCCGGCAGGCCTCGCCGGCGATTGGGGCGACACCGAGGTGATGCTGCCGGATGGTCGGTGGACGAATCTCCTGACGGGCGAGGTCGAGGACGGAGGCCGACCTGTCGCGGCAAGCCGGCTGCTGGAGAAGTTCCCGGTCGCGGTGTTGGCCACCGGCATCGGCTGATGCATCGTTTCGTCGTCTGGGCGCCCCGCGCCAGAGTCATCGACCTGGTCTCCGACGGGCGCCGCATCGGTATGAGCCCGGCGGATGGCGGGTGGTGGGAATCCGGCGACGCAGCGGCTGACGCCGGCACCCGCTACGGCTTCTCGATCGAGGGCGGACCGCCGCGTCCCGATCCGCGCTCACCTTCGCAGCCCGACGGCGTGCTGGGGCTGTCCGAGGTCGTCGACCAGACCGCCTATCCGTGGCGCGACGCCGGCTGGCGCGGCCGCCCGCTTGCCGGCCTCGTCCTCTACGAGCTTCACATCGGCACGTTCACCGCCGCCGGAACATTCGATTCGGCGATCGAGCGCCTCCCCCAGCTGGTCGAGCTCGGCGTGGATGCGGTCGAGGTCATGCCGGTGGCCGAGTTCTCCGGCACGCGGGGCTGGGGTTACGACGGCGTCCACCTTTTCGCCCCTCATCACGCCTACGGCGGTCCAGAGGCGATGAAGCGTTTGGTCGATGCCTGCCATCTGTACGGCCTGGCCGTGATCCTGGATGTCGTCTACAACCATCTCGGCCCGGTCGGCAACTTCCTGCCGGGGTTTGGACCCTACTTCAGCGAACGGCACCATACCGCGTGGGGTGCTGCGCTCAACTTCGATGGGCCCGATGCAGGAGAGGTGCGCCGGTTTGCGGTCGACAACGCGCTGATGTGGATCCGCGACTACCACATGGACGGCCTGCGCCTCGATGCGGTGCACGCGATCGCCGACGAGTCGCCAACCCACATCCTCGAGCAGCTGGCAACGGAGGTCACGACGCTGGGCGAAGAGCTCGGCCGAGCCACGTTCGTCATCGCCGAGTCGGAGCTCAACGACCCGCGGATCGTCCGCGACCGCGCCTCCGACGGCTATGGGCTCGACGCGGTGTGGGATGACGACTGGCACCACGCGCTGCACACGGTGCTCACGGGCGAGCAGGCCGGCTACTACAAGGACTTCGGGTCGCTTGCTCAGCTCGGCAAGGCGCTGCGCCAGGCCTGGGTCTACGACGGGGTGTGGTCGCGCCACCGGGGCAGGCCCCGCGGCGGCAAGCCCGACGCGCTGCCACCACACGCATTCGTTGTCGCGACCCAGACCCACGACCAGGTGGGCAACCGCGCCGCCGGCGAGCGGCTGGCGGCGCTCGTGGGCATCCCTCAGCTGAAGGCCGCGGCTGCCCTGCTCCTGACCTCGCCGTTCACCCCGATGGTGTTCCAGGGCGAGGAGTGGGCGGCAAGCACGCCCTTTCTCTACTTCACCTCGCACGAGGACCCGGAGCTCGGCAGGGCCGTGGCTGACGGCCGCAAGCACGAGTTCGAAGAGTTCGGCTGGGGTCCCAGAGACGTCCCCGATCCGCAGGACTTCGCGACGTTCGAGCGGTCGAAGCTGCGCTGGGAAGAGATCGGCGAGGACCTCCACGCCGGGATGCTCGACTGGTACCGCGACCTGATCGCGCTTCGTCGGAGGCTGCCGCCGGCGGGCGCTCGAGCCGGCGAGGGCGTTGACGTCATGGTGGACGAGCGCGCGCGGCGCGTGTCCTTTTCGAGGCCGGGCGTCAGCGTGGACGTGAACCTCGGCGACGACGACTGGACGGTCGTGCCGCCCGCGGGATCGCGGCTCGCCATGTGCTCCCGGCACGTCGCAACGTGCGACGGAGGCGTCTCGATCCCGCCCCTGGGGACGGCAATCTTCGAAACTGAAAGCCCCATTGGCTGACACGGCAACTCAGATCGAGGTATGGCCAGGCCGCGCCTTTCCACTTGGCGCGACGTACGACGGCGCCGGAACGAATTTCGCGCTCTTCAGCGAGGTCGCGGAGAAGATCGAGTTGTGCCTTTTCGACCAGAACGGCGCGGAGGAGCGGATCGCCCTCGACGAGGTCGACGCCTTCTCCTGGCACGCGTACGTGCCGCACATCGGCCCCGGCCAGCGATACGGCTACCGGGTTGACGGGCCGTACGCGCCCGAGCACGGCATCCGCTGCAACAAGCACAAGCTTCTCCTGGATCCTTACGCGCGCGCTATCGAGGGCGAGGTGCGCTGGAACCCAGCGTGCTACGCGTACAACCTCGGCGACGAGGCGTCGCGCAACGACGAGGACAGCGCGCCGTACGTCTACCGCTCGATCGTGCAGCATCCTCATTTCGACTGGGCCGGCGACCGCCATCCCGACACGCCGCTGCACGAAACGGTGATCTACGAGGCTCACGTCAAAGGGATGACGAGATTCCATCCCGAGGTGCCCGAGGACCTGCGCGGCACCTACGCCGGGCTGGGACACCCTGCCGTGATCCAGCACCTGAAATCGCTCGGAGTCACCGCGATCGAGCTGATGCCCGTGCACCAGTTCGTCCACGACCAGCGCCTGGTCCAGATGGGCCTCCGCAACTACTGGGGCTACAACACGATCGGCTTCTTCGCCCCTCACAACGAGTACGCGAGCGGCGGCCCGCGGGGCGAACAGGTGAACGAATTCAAGTGGATGGTCCGCGCGTTCCATGAGGCGGGCATCGAGGTCATCCTCGACGTGGTCTACAACCACACCGCGGAGGGCAACCACCTCGGACCGACGCTCTGCTTCAGAGGCATTGACAATCGCGCCTACTACCGGCTGGTCGGCGATGCGCCGCAGTACTACTACGACACCACCGGCACGGGGAACAGCCTGAACGTTCGCCATCCCCATACGTTGCAGCTGATCATGGACTCGCTCCGTTACTGGATCACCGAGATGCACGTCGACGGCTTTCGATTCGACCTCGCCGCCGCGCTTGCGCGTGAGTTCCACGAGGTCGACCGCCTGTCGACGTTTTTCGATCTGATCCAACAAGACCCGATCGTCAACCGAGTGAAGCTCATCGCCGAGCCCTGGGACATCGGCGAGGGTGGCTACCAGGTCGGCAACTTTCCTGCCCTGTGGTCGGAGTGGAATGGCCGCTTCCGCGACACGGTGCGGGATTTCTGGCGCGGCGAGCCTTCGACCGTCGGCGAGCTGGCTTATCGGCTGACAGGCAGCTCCGACCTCTACCAGAACGACACGCGGCGTCCGGCCGCGAGCATCAACTTCGTCACCGCGCACGACGGCTTCCCCCTGCGCGACCTCGTCTCCTACAACGAGAAGCACAACGAGGCGAACGGCGAGGGCAACGCGGACGGCGAGTCGTACAACCGCTCATGGAACTGCGGCGTGGAAGGCGACACGGACGATCCGGCCGTGCTCAAGCGGCGGGCCAAGCAGCAGCGAAACTTGCTGGCGACGCTCTTCCTCGCCCAGGGCGTGCCGATGCTGACGATGGGCGACGAGCTGGGGCGTACGCAAAGGGGCAACAACAATGCCTACTGCCAGGACAACGACATCTCATGGGTCAACTGGGGCGAGATCGACCAGGCGCTGCTCGAGTACGCGCGGGGGCTGATTTCCCTCCGGCGCCAGCACTCCGTGTTCCGGCGCCGGCGGTGGTTCCAGGGCCGGCCGATCCGCGGTGCGATGGACATCGTGTGGTTCAAGCCCGATGGCAAGCCGATGACGGATCAGGACTGGGAGTCGCGCCACGCGCGATCGCTGGGCGTCTTCCTCAACGGCAAGGCGATCCCGGGTCGCGACGAGCACGGCCGGCCGTTTCTCGACGACTCTTTCCTTCTTCTGTTCAACGGGCATTCGCGTGCGGTTTACTGGGCGATCCCAGGCGACCTCGGCGGACCGTGGCGCCTCGTCCTCGACACCGATCGGCTGCAGCCTGAGGTCGATCCGCAAGAGCTTTCTGGACGAGTGCTGACGCGAGCGCGATCGGTCGCGGTGTTCCAGGCACCCTGACTTTGACGGCGGCCTGAAACTCGCCAACAGCCGGCCCAGTCGATCGGCTGCATATCGACCGGCCTGTCGAAGATGACGACGCTCCGACCTCACACAGTGCGGCGGTGCGTGCACCTGTCGTTGGTGTCGCAAGACTGGTTCACCTACTCGACTCAGGCGTTACCGAATCAAGGCAATCCCGACTCGTATTTGAGGAGAGTTGACAATGAGCAGTCTCACCTGGCGGGTGATTGGGATCGTATGCGGCCTCCTCGGTGTTGGCAGCATCTACCTCGGGTCCACCAGCCACAACGTCCTGCTTGAACTGTTGGCTGTCGTGTTGTTCGTTGTGGCCGCTGTGGCAATGGTCATGTTGAGGCGCACTAACAGCAGGACGACGTGACACTCGGTTAGAACGTGAGCTGGCCGGGCTAGCCGCTGCGGTCGCGGTGCGGCACAGACGTAGGCTGAGAGAGGCCCTTCGTTTCGGTGGTGGGCCGTAGTTTCCATAACGCGAACCAGCCTGTCGTCTTCGGTATGACGATCAGCCTCGACGTGCCCGATGGTCCAAGACAGTGACCAAGAGCGAAGGGAGCGCCCTAGGGCGCTCCCTCCTCAGTCAGTCGTCGAAGAAGACGCCGTTGCGCTCGCGTCCGATCACGGACCGCACGTTGTGCGTCGTGCTCGCCGGGTCCGACGCGAAGTGGAAGCCGGGAGCATCCGCCGACCACTCGATCTGCACGGAAGCCAGGCGGAAGCGGCCGGTGAACCGGTGGGCCGGATCGGTCACGTTCATCGGATCCGCGATCGCGTTCCAGCGCATAGCGAAAGTCACGCTCGCCGGATCGCTTGGACCGTCGAGCAGCGCGTTGTGCAGGTTGTGGTAGTCCTCCTCGTCGAGGTCGTCGGCCGCCAGGGTCGCGGTGCCGTGCTCGAGGTTGAATGTCACGGCGTCCCCAGCAATCGGTTGCGTCCAGAACAACCTGGTGTTGTCACGGATGCCTGGGTTGAAGTCATGGACCTGGTTGGTGCCAACGGCACCATTGAACAGGTCCATTCAGATGAAGGCGAAGGTCCCGTGGTGGGTCTGCCCGTCCTCACCGACGTACAGGCCGTCCATAAACCCATTGTCCACCTGGAAGTTCAGCCGGCTCGTCGCGCCGGTGGCTTCATCGGTCGCGGTGCCCGCACCCGTGACTCGGCAGATTCCGACCATTCCGTTGAAGTCGGTGATCTGCGAGGGTTCGTTGATCGGGCCAGGACCAAACACGGGAACCGGTGGGAAATGGTGGATCGGGATACCGAAAGGCGCCACGCCACCCGAGATCGGCTCGGGGAAAACGGTGGCCACTCCGTCGAAGTCGGCCCTGGCCAGCTGTGGCAGCCACGCCCCTGCCGTGGCGGCGGCGCCGCCGGCCAGCGCGGCAGAGCCCAGAAAGCCCCGACGCGTGATGGCGCGCATCCAGAAATGGGCGTGGCCGAGATGGCTGCGGTTTACGTCCATTGGCACCTCCTGCCGGAGAACCGGCGAGCGCGAGCGGACAGCCCGGCGCCGGTATAACACCGGCGGGAGGCGGCCGTCAATAGGCGCTCGGCCGCCGGTGCGGCGCTCCGAAGTTCGAGTGCTTTTTATTACGCCGCGTTCTAGCGACCACCTTCGGCGAGGCAGCGTTCGGATCTCAGTTGTGACGCCGTCCCTAGTGCTCCAGAACTTCTGATAATCGACCCTTCTCGAGGAGAGTTAGTCGAGGCCCAGTACGCCGATTTCGCCCATCCATACGGAGAGCCGGCCTGGCGCCGGGCCGAGATCTGAGCGTGAGACCAGAACCTTTGTTGTTGTTTCGAGATTAGACCCCAATGAGGTGGTGGCTGGGGAGGAAGGATTCGAACCTTCAACCTTCTGATCCAGAGTCAGCTGCGCTACCGTTGCGCCACTCCCCAAGTCCCGATCAGGAGCCGGGCCGGGCGAATCATTCTAAGGACGTCCCGGCGGCGCGCTATTCCCGCGTGATGACGACGTCGGGCTTCTTGTTCCCACGCTCAGCGTGGACGGTCATCCGAATTGAGACCGCCTCCTTTTTGCCCATCAGACTGCCGAAAGCGCCCTCCATGAGCGTTTTCGCTCTGTAGAGGTTTATCGCCCAGCCCACTCCGAAGACGCGGTCGCTGAAGAGGTGATCCGATTCAGGATTCCAGTACGCCTCGCGGATCTTTCGCCAGGTCGGCGGCCTGAAGTCGTATGGAACCGCACCGAACACCCTGCCGTGCCACGTGCGTTCGGGCGCGGGCTTGGCAAGCTCCGTTGCGACCGCGGCCACGACGAGCCCGAGAGTGACCACCCTGGTAATGCGGCGAATCCTGTGCAAAGTACGCATACTTCAGAGGAAGCGTAGTACCAAGGTAACTTTGCACGTTTTCCACACGTTGTTCCAGGCGGGGTAGATGGCCAGAAGGCTTGCTTCAACCGGGTCTTGGCTGCGCTGGCTGACGCCCGGTCTTCAGATCAAACGTTGGCTTCTCTTGCTGATGGCCTCCGAGCTCGTCCTCGTGCTCGGTGTCGCCTACGCCCTGAAGGAGGTCTACCAGACCCTCCGCCTCCCGGGCATCTTCTTTTACATCACGCTCCAGTTCTGGCCTTACTGGGCACGCGCGACCATCTTCGTCATCGTCGGCGTCGGCCTTCTCGTGATCAGCTACCTGAAGCTCACCCAGTCCGTGCTCGGGCCATTTTTGCCAGGCAACAGCACAAGCAGCGTCGTCGAGATCATCCATGCGTTTCGCCTGCGTGGGCGCGGGCCTCGCATCGTGGCAATCGGGGGCGGCACGGGGCTCAGCTCCCTACTTCGCGGTTTGAAGACCTATACGTCCAACCTCTCCGTGATCGTCACCGTCGCGGACGACGGCGGATCATCGGGCCGGCTGCGCGACGAATATCGCGTTCTGCCACCGGGTGATTTCCGGCAGTGCCTCATCGCGCTGGCGGACGCCGAGCCTTTGATGAAGCAGCTTTTCGACCATCGGTTCAAGGAAGGCTCGCTCGACGGCCACGCGTTTGGAAACCTGTTCATCATGGCGATGGCCGACGTCACCGGAAACTTCGAGCAGGCTCTTCGCGAATCCGGGAAGGTGCTCGCCGTCAAGGGCACCATCGTTCCATCCACCCTTCAAGACGTCACGTTGGTCGCCTCCATCAACGGAGGCTCCGTCGTGGGCGAGTCCAAGATCCCGAAGCAAAACGGGCCGATCAGCCACGTGTTCCTCAAGCCCGACGGCGTGCAGGTCAACCCCGAAGCGGCGCAGGCAATTCTGAGCGCCGAGCTGATCATCGTCGGACCGGGCTCGCTCTACACGTCGATCCTTCCCAACCTCCTGGTGGAGGGAATGGTCGAGGCGATCAAGGCCTCGCCTGCACTGAAGCTCTACATCTGCAACGTTGCGGCGCAGCCGGGTGAGACCGAGGGTTACAACGTCGAAGACTACCTGCGCGTGATCCGTGAGCACGTCGGGGCGAACCTGTTCGACTTCGTGCTCGTCAACTCGAACACGACGCATTCGCCGACTGGCGGTCAGGCGCCGGTGATCTTCAGGCCGCTCGACACCACAAAGCACCCGGAGGTGCGTTTCATCGCCTCGGACGTAGTCAACGTGCGGATCCCTTCACACCACGATCCGGACAAGCTGGCCCGCACCATCATGCGGAAGGTGTGGCAGGCGTAGCCGGCGAGCGTCTGGCGCGCCAGCGCACGAACCCTTCGACCACCACCGACGCCGCCGCCACATAGACGAAGCCGTCCAGCGCGTCGATTACGTAGTGCTCGCCGAGGTAGACGATCGACAGCAGCACCGCCGCGGTCCAGAGGATCAAGCCGACGGCGAGTGCGCGATACCGGTTCCACGCATACGCCGCAGCCAGCGCTGGGAACGCGGCGTGGAGAGATGGAAATGCGGCGAACTGGTTTGGATTCAGGTGCGTGTAAAGCGGCGACACGAAATAGTTCGGTCCCCAAAACTTCTCGACCGTCTCGTTGAGGATCTTGTGGACCACCAGCGGACTCGAGACGTGACCCTCCTGAAACTGGTACCAGGGCGGAGCCGACGGCCAGAACAGATAGGTCACGAACGAGAGGAAGGCCATCAGCAGCAGCGCCGCGATGAAGCGGTGGTAGTGCTCGCGGCTCCGAAGCCAGAAGAGGAATCCGACGAGGATCGGCAGGGGGAAGTGCATGAAGTAAAAGAACATCGCGATGACGTCCTGCGGGCTGACCGACTCGACGTGATAGAAGGCGTGCTGCAGCGTGAGCGTCGGAATCGTTCCCGCGAACACGGTTTGCTCAAGGCCGGATAGGTCATGCGGGGCGAAGCCCGTCTTGGAAGCGAACCCGCGCATTGCCTCATAGGCGAAAAAGAGGAGCAGAAACGGGCCCCAGTCCGCAATGAACGTCAGCCCGCGTCCCATCGCAATCGCGATCACGAGCAGGGCGAGGACCACCCATTCCGGTTCGATCGAGATGCCGCGCCAGAGCATCACGCCGAAGACGACCGAGAGATACAAGAGGCTGCCGGTGAGGAGGGCGCCGGGGCGCCGCATCACTCGCGGCCTCGCTCAGCCGGTGTGAACAACCGCCACCGCCGCGATCTCGACCGTGGTCGAGAACGGCAATGCGCTGGCCCCAACCGCGGCCCGGGTGTGCTTGCCCGCGTCACCAAACACCTCGACAAACAGGTCTGAGGCGCCGTTGATGACCTTCGGCTGATCCGCGAAATCTTCTGTCGACAACACAAAGCCGATCACCTGCGTCATCTCGTGAATCTTGTCGAGGCCGACAGCCGCCTCGATCTGCGCAAGCACACTGAGCGCGCACAGGCGTGCTCGCCGGGTGGCCTCTTCGATCGAGACCTGGTCGGGGCACCGACCGGCCAGCACCTTGTCGCCTTCGCGCGCGATCTGCCCGGCGACGTAGATCAGCGACCTGCCGCCGCCGATGGTGACCTGGCGTGTCTGCAGGTAGGAGGCGGCGGGAGGTGGCGGCACGGGCAGGGTGAGGCCCAGCTCACGCAATCGTTCAGTAGGGGTGGTCAAGCAGGCCGAGCATAACGGCCTACCTGTAACGGCCGCGCAGGTGCGCCAGGACCGCTGTCAGAAGGACGGCCAGCGCGCCAAGCCCGAGACCGATGTAAGGCAGCTGGGGCGCGCCGAAAATCTGGCTCAGGATCGAGTCGTTTCCCGCGTGAGTCGAGCGGGTCCCGCTGGCGACCGGCGATGCGGTTGACGGAGGGCCCTGCGGCTGGTCCCCGGTGTCGTGGTAGGTCCACAACGAAGCCGTGTGAGTCGACGGATGGAACGTCGCCACGTACAGCACGGGCTGCTCATCGTTAGACACGGCGAGCGCAGTCACTGACGCCTCAGGTGGCTGGAGCGAGACGAAGGTCTGGCCTGCGTCGTTGCTTCGCCACAGCCCGCCTGACCTGGAGCCACCGCCGTCGCTCGCGGCATAGAAGCGGTCGTAGTGGTCGCTGATGAAGGTGACCTGCGTGTAGTCCGTGGTGGGGAGCAGCGCTCCGCCGCTCAATGAGTTGAAGGTTGCACCGTTGTCCGTCGACGCGAAGAGTCCAGTGTTGGTTCCCACCACCAACGGCCTGACGTTGCCGGTAGGCGGCAGCGGGCCGGTGGTGATCTTGACGGCGATGGTGCCGCTGATCGGGGGATTGAACGTGGTCCAGGTCGCCCCGGCGTCCACGCTTTGATAAAGCGGCAACGTTCCGCTGGCGGGCTGCGAGTCGCTCCCTGCCACCAGTCTCACCGGCGCATGAATGGCCTCGACGGCGAGCGAGTTGATGCTGCGATTCGACAGGCCCGACTGCGACCATGTGCTGCCGTCCGCGCTGACGTAGACGCCGTGATCGGTGCCGGCCGCGATCACTGTGAGGGCGAACGCGAAGACCCGCACCGCCCTGCCTTCGAGGCCAGTGGCGGAGGACCAGGAGACACCACCGTCTCGGCTGACCAGCGCGCCGGAGCCACGCGTGCCGACGAGGACGAGGCCGGGCGCAATCGGGCTGTACGTGATCGTCGTCAGGGTTGCCTTGCCTGTGTGCACCGTCGTCCAGGTCGCGCCGCCGTTCGTGCTTCTGAGCAGTGAACCGTCCGTGTTGCCCACCACGAGAGATTGGTTGTTCGAGGGATCAACCGCGAGCGCGAACACGGCCGAGCGCCCCATATGCGGCAGCGGCTTGAGCGCAACCCATGTTGAGTCGGGAAGGGCGTTCGCGAGCACGTTCGTGGCTGCGATCGCGATCACCCAGAGCGCCACGGCGGTCGCTGCGAGACGTTGGCCAGGAAGCGCCACAAGCCTGACAATATGAGGGAAAACCCGGATGGTTTTCCCTCATCGGCCGGTCGCTGCGCGACGGGCCTGCTCCCATTCCGGTATATGGACTGGCTCTTTTTTAGTTGCCACTCGAGGCAACGCTTGGTAGCCGTTGAGGCATAGTCGCGGCCGGGGTGAACCCGGCCGCCATTGCGACGCTGGGTAGAGACCGGAGCACCCGGGTGAGTTTGGTTGGGGGCTCTTTGCCTACAATCCGAGCGTGCTGGCGCGCGCCGGGGCCTGGCTCGACCGGGCTGCTTTCAAACCCGCCTCCCTCCCCGATGACCTGGTCACGGGGATCGCTTTGCTGCCGCCCGTCGTGGCGGGATTGATCATCTTCAAGCTCCCGGCGGCAGAGATGCTCGGCATCGCAGCCGGAACGGGCGCCATCGGATTGCTGATCGCCCGGTGGTTGTGGCGCCATGAACTTTCGCATCCAGGCGCAAGCCCTCTGATCGCAGCCATTTTCGGCGTAGCGCTGATCGGCGCCGGCGCGAGCCTCATTGTCACGGCTGAGATCGCCGTGCTCGCGGTTGCGCTCGAGCTCGTCCGCGCCCGCTACGCATCCGCGATTCGAGCCCAGGTCGGGCTGCTCGCGTTCGCCGCGGTCGCATTGATAACCCGCGGCGCGCCTTTCGCCTACATCAACCCCGCGACTGGCAACGCGTTCGGCGACCCGATCGCAACCTGGTTTCGCTTCTTCAGCCCGGCCTCGGCGCCGATCGATCCAATCCGTCTCTACGTCGGCAATGTTCCTGGTCCGGTCTTCGCCACCTCCATGCTTGCTGTGACGCTGGGCGTCGCGTGGCTTGCCTACGCCCGGCGTGTGAGCTTTGTGGTGCTGGTGGCGTTTCTCGCCGGCGCGGCTTTCGCGATTTACTCGTTTCACTGGGACCCGCTCTTTCAGCTCGACAGCGGTCCAACGTGGTTCGTGGCCGGATTGCTCCTGGCGGATAGGCGGCTCCTGCCGGAAGCGTGGTGGCCGCGGCCCCTCCTCGGTTTGGCGGGCGGGCTCTTCGCGGTCGGCCTCCGGCGCAACGGTTATGGGATCGAGGCTGCCTTCTTCACCGTGGCGACCGTGCAGGCGGTGATGGCCGTGGTGGTCATCCTCTACTGGTCCGCATCGGTCGGGATGGAGCGGTGGAAGAGAACCCGACGGCTGCGCCAGCGCGAGGAGAACCTGCGGGTCGTCAAGACCCCCTCCCAGGCGTCTTAGCCGAACTTCACCTCGGTCTTCTCCAGGCCGAGCGCCCGGCCCAGCTCGCCCGCCCGGGCCCTGACGTCTGACGTGACCGCTGCCTGCAGGCGACGGAACGGCTCGACGCTGACGCGAAGCGTGTTCCTCGCCACCACGTGGGTCCATGTGCCCGCCACGCTGCCGTTGACCAGCACGACCGCGGAGATCCAGCCCGCGGTGCGGCTGACCTTCGCCAGCTGGGCTCGCTCGACCAGGTGGTCGCGCGTCGCGTGGCCCAGGACGTAAGGGTCGAAGGCCGGCAGCAGCTGCACCGCGCCATCCATCTGTGCACTGCCCACCGCGTCCAGGTCGTTCCCGAGAATGTCCAGTCGGGCGCCCTCGACCGAGACCTTCACGAGCTCACCCTCCAGTGCTGACCAGGCGGCGTTCCCGATGCCGGGCCAGGCGCCCCACCAGCGGGCGAAGTCGATCTTCGTGGCCGGACCGTAGGCTCGAAGGTAGCGGCGCGCCACCTCGGGCAAGGCGCGCTCGGGCTCGACCTCGTGCCACGAGCCAAGCCAATCCGAGGGGCGGACGAAGGTGACGCTCGGGCCGCGGTTCGGGCCAAAACAGAGGCGGCCGTTGCGGGCGGCCGGTTTGAGCATGCCTCCCCAGCCTGACCTGAGCAGCTCGCGGATGCGTTCCGATTTGCCCTTGCCGACCACGGCGATGAGCTCTTCGCGGGTCAGCGGCTTGCCGTCAAGCGCCGCGGAGATCTCATCGACGATCTTCCACAACTCTTGCTCCGTCACCTGCATGTACTTGAGCCACGACGGGCGTATGTGGATCCAGTGGCGGCTGGTCGCGGCCGTGTAGAGGGGAAGGTCCTCGGCGGAGGCCAGGTGAAGCGTTCCGCGCATGAGCCAGGTCTTGACGAGGGTCTTGTCCGTCCACAAGGCCCTGCGCACGTCGGCGACCGTGCAATTGGTCCGGACGGCGATCTGGAGCTCCGCGGCCGACATGAGCTGGGCTTGGGCGCCGCCTATGTCACCGACGACCCTCGCGAGATCCTTTTTTGGCGTACGCCGCGCCAGGTGGTGGCGCTGCAGCCTGAAGGCGTGGACCTGCGCCCAGCTGAGCTCGGCCGCGACCTCTTGCGTCGTTTTCACCAGCTCAGTCGAAGAGCTTGCGGCCACGCGTCACGAACTGGTCGCGACGAGGCCCCGTGCCGATGAGCTCGACCGGTGCGCCGATGAGCTCGCCGACTCGCTCGATGTAGTCGCGGCAGCGCTGCGGCAGGTCGTCCCAGCACTGCGCGGCCCCGATCTCGGTCTCCCAGCCTGGCATCTCCTCGTAGATCGGGGTGCTGTGCTTGTAGTGCGAGATGTTGGCGATCGGATGGTCGTAGCGCGTTCCGCGAAGCTCGTAACCGGTGCAGATCTTGAGCAGGGGTTGGTCGTCGAGAATGTCGAGCCGCATCAGCGCCGCGACGCCGACTCCGTTGAGGCGCACGGCGTATCGTGCGACGGCCGAGTCGAACCAACCGATGCGGCGGGCCCGGCCGGTCACGGTGCCGAACTCGTGGCCGCGCTCGCGGATCTGGTCCCCCACCTCGTCCAGCAGCTCGGATGGAAATGGGCCGTAGCCGACGCGTGACGTGTACGCCTTGAACACGCCGATGGTCAGGTCGACTTTGGTCGGCGGGATGCCGCTGCCGGTCAGCGCGCCGCCTGCGGTGGGGTTCGAGCTCGTGACGTACGGGTACGTGCCGAAATCCAGGTCGAGCATCGTGGCCTGGGCGCCTTCGAGCAGGACCTTGGCGTTGCGGTCGAGCGCGCCCTGGATGATCGGAAACGTGTCCTTGATGTAGGGATCGAGCTCTTTCGCATAGCGCAGGTATTCCTCGAGCATGCTCGACCAGTCGTAGGCATCTTTGCCATAGAGGCGCTCGAGGATCGGATTCTTCACCTGGTCGACGACGAAGGCGAGCTTCTTGCGCATGAAGGCTTCCTTCTGCAGGTCCCCGATACGGAAGCCGATGCGCCGGATCTTGTCCGCATACGCCGGTCCGATGCCGCGCCAGGTGGTGCCGAGGCGGTCGTCGCCTCTCACGTCCTCTTCGAGCTGGTCGAAGAGCGGGTGGTAGCGCATGACCATGTGGGCGCGTTCGCTGACGATCAAGTTCCTCGGCTCGATGCCTCGCTCCCTCAGCTGCGCGATCTCTTTGAGCAGGACGATCGGGTCGACGACCACGCCATTGCCGATGACGCAGAGGCAGTGGGGGTAGAGGATGCCGGACGGGATGAGCTGGAACTTGAACTCGCCGTGCTCGGTGATGACGGTATGGCCGGCGTTGTTGCCGCCCTGGGAGCGGATGACCATGTCGGCCTT
>Ga0209805_1000030_pt1 | contig 69374 bp, 87 predicted proteins | sample GraSoiAngelo_148_FD_185905 | JGI IMG/M metagenome (GOLD analysis project Ga0209805, IMG submission 185905) | Grasslands soil microbial communities from the Angelo Coastal Reserve, California, USA - 14_1009_09_20cm (SPAdes) (version 2) | ecosystem: Environmental > Terrestrial > Soil > Grasslands ...
CACATCCGCATCTGCACGGACGACGGCCTGCCCATCCGCGACCTGGTCATGGACCCCAACCGGATCTACCAGCGGATGACCCCACCTAGACTGGTCGCGAATCAACTGGGACAGCGGTCTACTCAGACCTGAGACATGACATGGCGGGGATGGATGGGAATCGAACCCACCCAGGACGCCTCAACAGCGCCCCGCAAACGGTTTTGAAGACCGCGTTTCTGACATCCGCTGCCGTCCGCCGACGTCCGCCCCAGATCGAAATCGAGCGCCCGGATTCCGCCGACGTTCGCTGACGGTTGCCAATGTCCGACAGAATGGCTGTCAGCTTGGCTGTCAGGACCACTGCCTCCTTCCGACGCACGGTCCCGAACCCTACGTAGGTCGTGTCCCCGTGTGTCCCGCCGGTTCCTCCAGTGTCCTCATGTGTTCAATTTCGAGGGCCGTCGTGCCCGGTCCTTCCGTGTCCTTCTGGTTCCGCGAATGCGTGACGCATCTGTGACACGGTTTGGAGCGACCGACCGGGGGTCCTCGCGTTGACGGGCAGCACCACACCGGGATTGTGGTGCTCGTGAACACTCGAGGTCAAGTTGATGGAAGCCATTTGCCCACGACTTCGCCAACGAAGGTCACAACTCGCCGGGCTGCGTGTCTGTCTGGGTCCAGATCAGGGTTGTAAACGCCAATACTCCACCCGGAGCATCCACCTGAACTCAATGCGGAAACAGCGACGTTGCTCAGCTCGGCCCACGTCAATCCGCGTGGCATAGATGCGTCGTGGGCGGCGCCACAGGCGCTGAACTCGGTCTTGTCGAGCACGTCCAGATCAATGTGCATCCACCAGCCCCCGGGGGCTTGGCTGGCGATTTGCGCGGCGGCTTGCCGCCCAACGCTGTCGGGGTCTGGGCGTATCTCCTCAACACCGCGGAGCCGCACCCGATCAGCGATGGTTGGTACTCCGATCTCGCGGCGATATAGCTCGTCGCGCTGACCGAGCATCACGATCGCGTCCGGTCCAAGGGCCGGCAGGCGACTGCGAAGCGGTTCGGGAGCTCGCGCTCCGGTGAGGCCCAGCAGGAGGGCGATCTCCATGTTGGCGGCCTCTCCGGTGGTCGACTCCTCCATGGTTGTGGCGTCCTCGTGACCGTCGATGAACAGGAGTCCGGCCGTCAAACGCACGTTGCGGAGAGCCGGGATTGCCCCAAGCAGCACTGCACAATCGGCCCCATAGATGAGCGGAAACCGCCCATGTCTTAACTTCTCTGTAACCCGCTCGTAGACCCTGTCGACCATCGCCAGAAGCGCACGTTCGTTGGAGAAACCGGCCAGCGGGCCACGCGTCGGACTCGGATCCGGCACAGTGACATCGGGGATACGAGTTGCGCTCGGAAAAGCCCACTCAAGACCAGCCTCGCGGAGTGCTGAGGGTGCTTGGGCCTGGCCGAGCGGACGTCCGGAGCCGTCAAAACAAACACCGATGAGATCGAAGGTCACGTTATGAACAACGCCTCCACCGCGCCCGCCAGAACCTCGAGGTGATGATCCACCTGGGCCTCAGTGGTGGCAGGACACATCAGTGCCATGTTGTTGAATGGCGTGATCAGAATGCCTCGATTCAAGAGGTAAAGATGCAGAAAGGCGTCCAACTGCGAATCGACTGCGGCCCGAGCGACGCGGGCGTTGTTGGGCGGCGCGGGTGAGTACCGGTACTCGACTCGGCTGCCGAGCCGCACCACATGCCACGCCAGATCGCAGCGCTGTATAAGCGCGTTGATCCCGAGTTCGAATCTCCGTCCCAAGCTGTTCATTCGCTGATGAGATTCGTCTGTGAGAACCTCCCCAAGCGTGGCCCGCGCGGCGGCCAGGGACAATGGGTTCCCCGCTAAGGTCCCGCCGACCGCACCGACGTCACTCATCCTCAGGCCGCGGGCCTCAATTGCTTCGGCGACCGCTCGGGTCATCCCAAAGGCGCCCAGAGCTACTCCCCCCGCGATCGCCTTGCCGATCGTGAAAAAGTCTGGTTCGAGGCCGAAATCACGCGTGCAACCGCCGGGACCGTTGGGAAAGGTCTGAGTCTCGTCTATCGCAAGGTAGGTTCCAGTGTCTTTGGTCAGCAGGCGAAGGCCGGCGTGGAAGCCGCTCGCTGGCGGGATGATCCCCCCAGCGTTGGTCATCGCGGGCTCGGTGAGGACGCAAGCGATCTGCCTGCTACGAAGACCTCTTTCGACGGATTCAAGGTCGTTGAATTCGGCCAGCGCGGTCGTGGTGGTGGGGTCGAATGCCCGTCCGAGGTTGGAAGTCTTCGACGCCGGGCGGCCATTCTGATCGAGCTCGACCACCGTTTCGTCAACGGTTCCGTGGTAGCAGCCGTCGAACACCATCACCTTGTTCCTGCCGGTCAATTCACGCGCCAGGCGCAGGACCCAACGGTTGGCATCGGTGGCAGAGAGCGAGAACTGCCAGATCGGGAGCCCGAAGCGTCGTCCTAGTTCGCCCCCCACCCACTCCGCGTCTCTAGTGGGCAGCATGGCTGTCGACCCACAACGCACTTGCGCCTCTACGGCTTTCACCGTGGGACCGGGAGCGTGGCCTGCTAGGGCAGCCGTGTCCCCCAGACAAAAGTCATCGTACGCGACTCCATCCACGTCCGAAAGCTGCGCCCCATGAGCGTCGGCCAGAAAAATCGGGAAAGGGCTCGCCCATTCCGACATCCAGCTCATAGGCACACCGCGCAGGAGGCTTCGACTCGAAGCTTGGAAGGCGTCGCCCGATCGAGGGTGCTGCTCGATGAAGGTTCGCCGCTCATTTTCGTGGAGCGTTTCCAGCCGTCTGCGGTTGGGGGACTTACGAGGTGGCACGGTGAGCTGCCCTCCGTTGCCCGCTTGCATAAGCCTTGACCAGACGGGAGAAGCGCTGTCCAATCCCGACTGCCTGCCTTACATATCGTGCGTCGCGCAATTCGGTCTGAACCCTTAGCTGCGCGCGGCCAATGCCGTGCGCTCTGAGTTCGTCGCGATAGCGGCGAATCCAGCTTGCGACAACTGTCTTGTTCGCCTCGATGTGGAACTGGAATCCCCAGGCGAGGTCGTTCCACCTGAATACCTGAGTTCCGGCATCCGTCCGGCTGAGGACAGTTGCACCCGGCGGGCTGTCGAAGCCATAGCTGTGCCACTGAAACGCGAGCACGTGGGGCGACGATTGGCTGCAGAGCGGATCGTCCGCTGCATCAGGCTCCAACGGCAAATCGCGCCAGCCGATCTCCGGCTCAGCCAGCCGGACCATCCGTGCTCCGATGACCTGGGCCAGAAGCTCGGCGCCGAGACAAATCCCCACAGTCGGTAGGTTGCGTTGGAGAGCCTGGTCGAGCAGATCACGTTCCGTCGAGAGCCACGGGTACTCCTCATCCTCGTCGGGGTTGGCCGCGCCTCCCAGCGCAATCAAGCCACTGATGCCCTCGAGTGTTCGCGGCGGCGGAGCGTGTGTAGGGCGCCAGGTCATCAGCTCGATTCCTCCGTCGCGCAGGGCCGGTTCAAGCGACCCGATCGGAACCAAAGCCTGCGTCTCGACAACCAGCACTCGCGGAGTGTTCATCGCACCGCGTGCGCTGTCTTGGTGAGCGCTTGAACCTCTTCGACAAACCGTTCGATTTCGTGGATCGTGTTGAAGTAATGGATCGAGGCTCTGATCATCGGCCGGAGATCGCGGGCCTCGAAGTCAAGGCGGCTGTCTTCCGCAGTGGAAACGTCGACATTGATGGACCGACCGCGCAGAAGCCTACACAGGTAGTGCGAATCCAAACCGTCGACTGTAAAGGTGACGATCGCGCACTTGATCGCCCCGATGTCGTGCACGGTAACGCCTGGGACTCGCTCAAGGTTCGCGCGAAGTGCCTCAGCAAGCGTCTGGACTCGTTCCCAGATGGAGACCAGACCCGTCTCAAGCGCATAGTCGATCGCTCGGCCAAGACCCAACTGGAGTGCGTAGCTGGCCTCCCATGTCTCAAACCGCTTTGCGTCCGCGTGCAGGCTGAAAGCGTTCGTCTCTGACCACCGGGCTCCCCCGACCTCGACCATTGCGGGCTCCAGTTGCGAGATGCTGCGCCGGCTCACGAACAGCAGCCCGGTCCCGCGCGGGCCTCGTAGAAACTTGCGACCGGTCGTGGCCAGAAAGTCACAGCCGATGGCCTTGACATCGATTGGCATCTGTCCAACCGACTGGCAAGCGTCGAGCAAGAAGAGGGCACCGCCGCGACGCGCGATGGCTCCCACAGCGGCGGCCGGGTTCACGAGGCCGCCACTCGTCGGCACGTGGGTCAAAGACACAAGTTTCGCTCCGCGATCAATCACGGATGAGAGCTCGGCCAGATCGATCTGGCCGCTTTCGTCATCGTCGACGACAACAACCTCTGCGCCGGTCTTGCGGGCTCGATCCAGCAAGGCCATGTAATTGCTGCAGTACTCTGACCGGCCGGTGACGATCATGTCTCCTGCTTGGAGTGGGACCGCATAAAACACCGCATCCCACGCGCGAGTGGCGTTTTCGAGCAGCGCGACCTCGTCTGGGTCGCAGTTCAGCAGCCGCGCAGTCGACGCGTACACGTCTCGGATCCTGTCCGCCTCGGCGTCCGCAGCCTCATAGCCTCCGATCTGGCTTTCAAGCCTCAGGTGCCTAATGACGGTTTCGACCACTTGTTTGGGCGGAAGCGACGCACCTGCGTTGTTGAAGTGAATGCGCTCGCTGCACCCCGGGGTGTCGCCGCGAACCCGTTCAATGTCGAGAGCCATTGGTAACCCTTAATCGGGACTATATCGGTTACTGTGCCGGCTTGTCCAGCAGCTGCGCGACGAGCGGGCTTGACCAGCCTATGTGTTTAGCCGCAGAGACCACCCGACGTCTGAGATGCCGTCCCGGGCCCCGCACGGGATCGGACTCGGTTGCGCTTGGCCTTCGCGCGGTTGCCGCAGATAGCCATGTTGCACCACCGGCGCCTGTGAGTCCGGCTCGAGTCCAGGAACAGCCACCCGCAGCCATCACCGGAGCACACGCGAACGCGACGTACGTCGCTGGAGGTGAGCAATTCGATGGCGGACCGGACGATCGGTCCGAGGACCTTAGAGCCGGCATCCCAAGCCAGGGCGTACGCCGGCCCTTCGGGTTCAACGTGGAGCTCGGCGGACGTAAGTCGAATCTCGGTGTTCAGGGCCTGGAGGCCTTCCTGTGCTCCCGGCCCGCGGCTGAACAGAGCGAACAAGCCTTCTCTGAGGGCCATCGCCCGGCGGTGGATCTGCTTCGCAATCCGCGGATGGCGCTCACCGGCGACAACAAGGTCACTCCGTGCGGCACGAGTGAGGATTCCGACGAACTCAGCCCAGGCCAGCAGTGCCCCATAGCTCGCGAGAAATTCCTCGCGGGGTGCTTTCAGGCGGGGATCGATGGTGTTGACGAAATCGAGACAAAGTCGACCGCCAAGGCGCGGAAGTGTCTTTCCCGTGACGTCCGACGTCATCGCGACCTCGGGCGAGATCAGTCGACCGGTCACCGCCAGCCCGTGGCGTCCAGATTTACGGAAGGCATGCTAACCCGGATAGCTTGCCACAGAGGTTAGCTTTGCTCGCTCCAGCGAGCTCCGCCGGGCCTATCGACGAAACGTCGGCAGTATTTTGTCGCAGCGGCCGGCGCCGCCCAAGGCTGGTTTGTCTGCCCCGCAATAGAGGACCAGAGGACCAGTTTGCAGAAGCCCGCGTCGATCCAGCTCTGGAGCTCAAAGGCTGTTCGCCGCGAATCATCGCCGTCGAAGGAGACCTGGGGTTGACCAAGGCCCAGTCGGGCAGGCTGCGGACTTTATGGTTCTCGGTCGTGCCCCGACCGCCGGTCAGTACCTGGGCGCCAGTCGGCGCGACGATCACAGGCGGAGTCGCAACAGGGGTCGTACCAGACTCCGGAGCAGGATTCGCGCGAGACTCGCTTTGTCCGGACCAGGCCATCATCGGCCCGGACGCCAACCCGACAGCGCAAACTCTCACGGGCTCAAGAGATACACCGGGCGCCCGCAATCCGCTCCCGGCCTGAGCTCGGCTGCTGCGGTTGAAAAAATCAGGCGGTCGCGAGTAGGGTTGGCCCCGCGGCCGCTCAAAATCCGCACGAGGCTTGCACGGCGATGAGTGCTGATCATTCGGTTCTTCTCGTTCCCGCGTTGCACGTGACTGCGGTGGTTGACGAATATCGACGACGCTATGACCCAAGCGCTGCGGCCGGTATGCCGCCCCATATCACCATCATGTATCCGTTTCTGGCTGCGGACGAGCTCGGCGGCCCCACCATGGCACGCCTCGTCGAGTTGCTCGGGATCACAGGCGCATTCGAGTACTCGCTGACGGACGTGCGAGAGTTCGACCACCAGGTTGTGTACCTCGCTCCTGATCCTGGGGAGCGATTTATCCAGTTGACATCGTTGGTAGGCGATCATTGCAAGCTCCGCCCGTACGGCGGTGCACATGCCACAGTCATACCCCACCTTACGGTCGCGCTTTCCGCTCCGGATGTGCAGCGACGGCGCATGACCGATGAGCTCAGGCAAAACCTTCCCCAAGCCGGGATCGCATCGGAGGTGTGGGTCATGGTGGGGAGCAATGAAGGAACGTGGCGTAGAACGCATTCGATAGCTTTGAGCGCTCAGGGTGCACGATCGTGATAGTCGATCCTTAGGATCGACGTCTAGGCTGACGGTGTGCGGGTCGCCGCGCTCGCCGATGTCCACGGCAACCTAACGCTCTAGAAGCGGTGGTCGAGGACGTGGACCGAGAAGGAGCCGATCTGATCGTGACTCCCCTCTTCGCCTTCTTGGCTGGCCAGCTCCACCGACTTGGTCAAAACGAGGCCGGCTCAGTGCGGCAGGGTAGCAGCAAGTCCGGCGCCGTCCGAGGTTGTCTTGCTCCTCACAGCATCAGTACATCGGCCATCTGAAATTAGTTTCCGATCGCCTGAGACTAGCCATCCATCCGGGCAAGTCCTCCAGGTTGTCCAAGAACCGGCCGACCTCCGCTCCCATCCACTGACTACCGGACAGCAATTCTGTAGGGCGGTGACACCGGTCAGCGCGTTTTCTGAGTCGTTTAGATCCGCATTGACCTGTCCGCTGTCACAGCGCCAAAGATAGCTTGCCCGTGAGATCAGCTATGTTGTGGGAACTTTGTCCGGCCATCCACTCAAACCAAAGGACTGACAGGTGGGAGGTATCCCGGCCGGCGAAACATTCGAGGGCACGTATCCGTTCGCGGCGCATTTCACACAGGCGCCCGGCTTCCGAATGCACTACGTCGATGAGGGCTCAGGGGACCCGATCATCCTGATTCACGGTGAGCCGACATGGTCATACCTTTATCGGAACTTCATCCCTCCGCTCGCGCGGAGGTTCCGCGTCATCGCTCCCGACAACATGGGCTTCGGCAAGTCGGAAAGTCCGGCTGACGCCGATTACACGCTCGAGCGGCATGCCGCCAACCTCAGTTCGCTCATTGATGAACTCGACCTCCACGACATCACCCTGGTCATGCAGGACTGGGGGGGACCGATGGGGACGGTCATTGCCGCCCGACATCCGGAGCGAATGAGGCGCTTCGTGGCCATGAACACCATCTTCGGAACAGATCGCAACGTGCGAGAAAGTCGGCTGACGCCGTGGTTCACCGCGATCAAGGAGATGGAGGAGGCGGGCGACCTGGAAGCGGTGCTCGGCAATCTTCGATTCCTGGTCGGCGCCGTGATGATTACGCTCGGTTTGCAGCGGCGCGAGGTTGTGACTGATACGTGGCTTCGGGCTTACGCTGCGGCCTTCTCCACGGCTGCCGAATGCCGCGCGGCGATCGCCTTTCCGCTAGAGGGACTTCACCTCGACCGCATTCGCGACACGATGGTGGGTGCTATGCCATCGCTTTTCAAGCTGGGCGAAGCCGGTATTCCGGCGATGATGGTCGAAGGCATGGAGGATCGTGCGATCTGGCCGCACGTCGCGATCGCGGGCTTCCGAGCTTTCTTTCCGGCGGGAACCGTGCACGAGTTGCAAGGGGTTGGCCACTTCATCCAGGAGGATGCACCCGAAACTGTCGTCCCGTTGATCGAGGAGTTCTGTCTGCGGACCTGATTTCATCGATTGTCGGGGTCGTGTTTGGGCTTATCTGCTTCGGCGGGCTCTCACGATTGAGCTCGATGTCCGAGTTCCTCCAACAGCTGCCATCGTAAGTACCATTGCAGTTGATGCCCAACCGCCTCCGGGTCGTCGTGATACTAGTCGCGGCCTTCGGGTTCGGTCTTCTCGCCGCTTGGGTGAAAGGTCAAGACGGTGACGGTCGAAGCGTCGTTTCTCTGCTCCGGAGCGACATTGGCAACCTGAGCGCGCCGTGGCTCGTCGTGGCATTTCTCGCCGGCACCTGCGCGACACGATCTGCCTGGGGGGCCGTGCTTGGCTTGGTAGCAACGTTGTCCGCTCTACTCGGGTTCTATGTCTTGACGTCACTGGTGGTGGACCTCGGGGGGTATGGCCTTCCGGAGACCTTCGCCCGTGAACTCTGGGCAAACCGGCTGTACTTTGTTTCTGGCGCTGTGTCGGGACCCTTGTTCGGTGCCCTTGCCGACTGGCGCCAACCTCCATTTGCACTACGTGCCAGCGTGCTTGCAGGCGCCCTGATGGTCGGCGAGCCGATCGTGATGACTATCATCGGGCTGCAGTCTCGTGTAACGCTGGTCGGCAGCAACGCAATTTCCAGCGGCGTCTATATCGCTGAGATTGCTGTTGGGCTGGTAACTCTGTTTGTTGCTCTGGACTTCTGGGGCTTGGCTCGCGCCACCGACAGTCGTCAGCGCCCTAACCGCCTGTAGATTCCGACGCGCTCGAAGCACTTCACGCGCCAATATTGGTGCGAGGCCGTTGCACCGAGCGAATGCCCGACACGGCTGTGACACGAGACAATCCCAGCGATCCAGGTTCAACTTTGGCGCGGGGTGCGCCGACGGACGCCCCGTCAGCGAGGTCTCGATCACTGTGCGAATATTCGGCGGAGAGCGCGATACGCATCCCATCTTCTGACGTACACCGAAGCGAGCATCGAAAGCAACCGAACTCTGCCCGCAGCGTCACCAGAAGCGTCCGACGCCCCATCACGGGCGAAACCGGCCCTGTGAAGCGCCGGGAGAAGATTTGCATCGCAGTTCGTGCAGTCGACCCAAAGGCGATTCGCGAACCAATCGGAAAAGCACAAGTCCATCACCGCCAGCACGGCCATCTGATAAACGTTCTGCGCTCTTCCTTCCACGAGCAGGCGCCGGAGCTCGATGTCTCCGCTCGGGCCCGACTTATCGGTAAGGAGCACGAATCCGATCGCCTCGTTGCCGATGGTAGCGATGAGGTGGGCGCCGTCGTCACGGTCGGCGACGGTCCGATGTTGATCGACCGTCCACGGATGCCCAGCGTCGGCGCCGACAGCTTCCTCAACGGCACCGACAAATGCGAAATCCAATTCGGTCGCTTGCCGAAGAACCGCGTACCCGGTTGGTAAGTCCGCCGAGAGCCAAGCCTCCATCGGTGCTGCGTTAACCGATCGTAGGAACGGTTTCGGACTAGCCGATATCAGGTTCTTGCTATTAGTTCAACCCTGTCCTTGCGTCGAGATCTCGTTGCAGATCCACATGAATCGCCGGGCCCCAGTCGTGCGTAAACACGCTGCACGTCCACATTGTCGCGTGCCGTGTACCACTCGAGGTGATGGAGGCCGCGCCGCCGCGCGGCGTCCACCGTTGGACGTCGACCCTGACCGGGACCTAAACAAAGCCGCGATCCTGGCTGCGGGGAGCGCCCTCAGCTCACATTTTTGCTCAAGCATTTCCGCCGGTGTCACGCCAAGATGTTGGCATGCTCCGCACGACCGGAACCGCCGGCGCGTCGGCGTAGACGCCCGATCGTGTTCACGGTTCGAGAGCGCGAGGCGGTTCGCGATCGGGTACTCGGAATTGCGATGGACGACTCACGCGTGGTCGCGGGCGCGATCGTCGGCTCCCTGGCCCAGGGCGGAGGCGACCCGTTTTCGGACCTCGACCTGACGTTTGCCGTGCGCGACGATGCGACCGTCGCTGATGTGCTCGCTGACTGGACGACGGCAATTATTGGTGAGCTCGACGCGATTCGACTGGTCGATCTCGAGCGCACCGCGACGATCTACCGCGTTTTCTTGTTGCGTGGCGCCCTGCAGTTTGATCTCTCGATGACATCGGCTGCGCTATTTCGCGTCGGCGGCCCGCGCTTCCAGTTGCTGTTCGGCGATACGGGCAGGCTGGGTCGGGGACGAGATTCGACGGTGGCCCCGCCGGCGATGATGTTCATTCCGACGCCGGTGGTCGCGGAAGACCTTTTCGGATGGGGCGTGGTTTATGCCCTTCACGCGCGTGCGTGCGTCGAACGCGGGCGGTTCTGGCAGGCTGAGCCCTATGTCGCTGCAACGCGAGATCACGCGCTCACCCTCGCATGCCTCAACCGCGGACTTCCGGCCGTTGAGGCGCGCGGTTATGAGGATCTTCCGGCGGAAACACTCGCTGCGCTCGAGGAGTCCCATGTCGGCGCCCTCGACGCGCGGGCGCTCCACGGGGCGCTCGCGGCTTCGGTCCGCGCCCTCATGCGCGAGGGAGCGTACGCATCGATCCCTTACGCCGACGAGGTGACCGAGCGACTACGCGAGCTGGCCGCCGGGTCACGCCTGGCCGGCTGACGTGAGGCGCTTCCACGGCGCTGGGGATTCACGGCATTCGAGCCGCCCGTTGCTGCGCTTCCATGTCGCGCATGAATGTCATCGCTTCTTCCACGGATGGTCGACGGATCACGTTGTTTTCCGCAAAATCGGCCGCCTGCGGCCAATTTTTGGCTTTGATACGCCGCGCTGCCGCGGGCAGGTCGTATTCGGTTCGCCTCAAGGCAACTCCGGGACCTAACCAGGCCCAGTAAGCGCCCGGCTCACCATAGGTCATTCCCACGCTGCCGAGGTTGACGACCCGCACGCCGTCCAGCGTGCGCTCGAACTGCATGTGCGTGTGGCCGCACGCGACCATTGCGGCGCCGACTCCGGCCAGGTGGTAGCGCATATCGTCGTCACCCGTCTCACGCGTCATGACGTCGGTGTCGTTACGCGGCGTTGCGTGGCAGAAGATCGCGCGGCCGATGCCCTCGACATCATCCACTGCGACCATTTCCTCGAACGAAGCCAGGAAATCACGCTGTTGATTTGTGAGCTGTTTCGCGCACCAGCCTCCAAACACATCGGACGGTTGAGCAGGCTTGCCATCAAACTCGACGATCAGCTCGCGGTCGGCGTTACCTCGCACGAACCGCGCGTTCTCCAGTGTCATCAAGACCCCGATCGTCTCTGCCGGCATGGGCCCTGACGCCACGTCGCCACACGAGACGATGAGGTCCGGCTTCTCGCTGCGTATTTCGTCGAGAACCGCTTCCAGAGCGGGCAGGTTGCCATGGATATCGGCGATCGCAGCTACCCGCATCTAGCCCGCGGTCGGTTCGAGAACTCGTCTCAGCGTCGTCATTCGCTCCCTCGTCAGCCCGCCGCGCAGCGCGCTCGGCGTCATGCCGAACGTTCGGCGGAAGCGAGCCGTGAGATGACTGTGATGAGCGAAACCGGTTTCGAGCGCGAGCGTGGCGAGGTTGTCTTCGCCGGCCGCCAGCCGGTCCAACGCCTGGGCAAGTCGAAGCCGGCAAACGTATCCACCGATCGTCTGGCCCGTCGCCGCCCGAAATTCGCGGACCAGGTGAAACGGCGAGCATCCGACGCTGCGCGCGAGTGTCGGCAGACGCCATTGAATTGTCGGCGAGCTGGCAATCAAGGCCCGCACCCCCTCGATTCGGGCAGCTCGCCTCGCTAGTGCGCCGGATGAACCCGCCGCTCTCTCTACCGACGTGGCGGCAGCGGCATTGAGAAGCAGCAGCCCGATCTCTTCGGCCTCGAGATCGTCCCATGCCGATGCGCGAAGCGCGCTTGTGAACACCGCGGCGCCGAGGAGCTGCCTTGTTGTCAGACGTCGCGTGGATCCCGCGACGGATCCGAGCGCCTCCTCCATCAGCGCGTCCTGTCCGATGATCACCGTGCATGCGTCGCCGTGTGTCGCGGGATGCCGGACGCGGTATTCCTGCTGCGCGCCGAGCACCACAGCACTCCCGACGTCCGCGACGTTCTCGCGTCCCAGCGTGTCGACGACGAACAACCCTTTGGTAGGGATCACGAACTCGATGACCGGCGCGTCCTCGAAGGCAGTGAAGCCCGACCGTGGCGTATCGCACGTCACGTCGTAGATCGCAATGGCGTCCGTCTTGGCCAGCACGGCGCTCCGGCGCAATTCGGCTTTGACGTTAGCCGTTTTCGTTGTGTCGATCGAGCGCCTCAAGCCGAGCGGCTTACGTTGTGGTCGCTTCGGTCACATGTTCGGCTATCTCGCGCACCGTCCACTCGTTTCCAGCTGGAGCATCCCATTGCTCACGGGTGGCGAAGAGTCGCATCGCAAATACCTGCGCGATGCGTTTGATTTGCGCCGTTGGCTCGTCGAGGTCTTGCTCCGTGAACGGCGCCCAATCCGAGGCCAACGTCACCGCGCGCCCGCGCCAGAGGTCGGGGGCCGGTCCAACCACACGGGCCTCGACCTGGCAAAGGTGATCGATCAGGTGATCGCCAATGCGCGATCACGCCGTTGAATGACCCGCCTGGGGCGGCCAGGTTCGTCGCAGCCGCAGATCAGGCACGTCGCAGCCCATTAATGCGAGCGGCCATGAGGGAGGATAGGCGGAGACCCCTGAGAGGTGTCGGGTCCCCGCCCATACTGGTCGATCGCGGATCACGCCGAACCAAATCCGTAATGGCAACCTAAACCGCAGCTCGAGCTGCGCGCTATCACGAAATTGCTCACGCTCGCTTGCAAACGACCCAGCGAATCTGATCCAGCGTGAGGCATCTGTTCGGCGACTAACCAGCAACCTGTGTGAGCACTAATACGTCCACCGCCGCGTTCTCCATGTGAGCCTGACGATATTTCGCAGCTCCGCTCTGTCGGTCAACCAGGAGTATGTCTGGGCCGACGACAGCAATGACGCTGCCGGGCAGACCGATTGCTCGCTCCCCACACACGGTCGAGCGCTGCTTGGCAATGACGGTCGTCTTCTCTAGCCCGACATCAAATTCAAACAATCCGCCGCTGTACAGACAAGATCCCGGAATCAGCAACTGGAGGCCGTATCCATCGGTGGCGACCTCCATCAGGTGTTCGTTCTCGATGCCCGTGTCCATCATCTTGATCAGCCGACCGGACTCGTCCGTCTCGATCATCAGCGACGAGCCTGTGGTGAAGAAGATGGAAGAGCCGTCAGAGACGAAACCGCCATGCGATTGCACACAGGCGCGATTGGGATCCGGGCAAGCGTTTTTGAGCAACCCGGCGTCCGTGACGTCGATGACGTCGACGCCGGTGGTGTCTGGCCCGTGGTAGCTGAGCAGCAGGTGTCTTTCGGACGAGTCAAGGCCACCGCGATACACCAGCCAGTTGAAGCCGGCGCTTCGGCGCACGGTCTGGGACTCGGAGACTGTTGTCAAGCCTGGACCTAGTACGACTACCACCGCGTCTGACGGCGGACCCTTGTCCGGGCCGCGGTCTGGCCCCACCTCGCGATTCGCGAACACGTAGATCCGTCCACTTACTCTCCCCACGTCAAGTCCGCGATAAGCAAGGCCCCCCGGCAGGTGCCGGCGTTGCAGGACTCTTCCGCTCGCCCAATCGACCAGGGTGACGTCGCTATTGACTCCCCGAACCAGGACGACGACTTGCCTGGAGTCGTGGGCCGGGGCCAGCAGGTGCGCGGTGAAGAAAGATTGCATGCCTCCGCCTAGCTCCGCCTTCCACTTGTCGACATGAGATGCAATGGAAAACCGCTGTAATCGGTTGGACGCGCTCAGGACGGCGAGATCCGGCGCCGCCTCCATCTGCACATGCGGAGACTCGCGCCAGCGCGAGTTGGACGCTGGAGAGCAGCCACACAGAGTCGTGACAGATATCAGTGTCAGCGCGACCTGGGCGACAAGCCGCGGCACGGTGTGTGTTGGTACACGTCTCCGGCATACGATCGCTGGTCGGAAGCCGGGCGCCATCTGGTCAGATACGCCGTTCTGGCTCATTCGGTTCGCCACAAACTCTTGTCGGCCATAAGCTTCCAGTGTCGGGACCGCGTCCTTTCGGAGATCGAGCAATGGCGGCTCCAGCTCTCATAGCCGAGAGATCCTTACAGAGCAAGTCTCGTTGTCGCAATCGGGGCTCACGAGTCGTGACAGATGTCAGTGTCAGCGCCACCTGGGCGAAAGCCGCGGCACGGAGTGTGTTGGTACACGTCTCCGGCATACGATCGCTGGTCGGAAGCCGGGCGCCATCTGGTCAGATACGCCGTTCTGGCTCATTCGGTTCGCCACAAACTCTTGTCGGCCATAAGTAGCGCCTCCTTCGGCCATTGTCTCGATGTACCGGCGCTCCCTATCGCGGTCGGCATGCGGTCTCGCGCCACCGACGACGTAATCAAAACCTGAATCGCCACGAATAGTTTCGATCTGAGTCTGGAGCAACCGCAAGTCCTCAGCCGACATGTCGGGATGTTGCCGACCCGCTGCTGGACGCCAAGGTCGAGTCGCGGTCCCGTAAAACCTTACGAGGCGTCATGTGCGCAGTCCGCGCAGCCCAGGGCATACTGACTAGGTCGTCCGGCTGGTCCTCAGCTGGTACCACTATCGGGTCCCCGCCAAGCCGAGTCCGACTCGCATGACACCTAGCAACAGTGGAATGACGTCACTTCGAGATGCAGCCCGAGGGATGCCTCGACTGCAGCGTGCGCCCGACGAGAGGGATGACCTTGACGATGCCGGGGCTTGAATCAGCCCTGGCCGAACAGCTGGAGCGACGTCGCCGCGCCGCTGCCGAGGCTTGGAGCCTTCGCGACGAGGTCATCCTCATCGGGTTCGGCAAACGCATCTCGATACCAGGGCGCGGGGATCGAACTTATCCGTTTCGAGCGCATTCTGAATACCTTTATCTGACCGATAGAGAGGGGCCAGGCGGCATCCTCGCCTTCGATCCGCTGACTGGCTGGATGGACTTTGTGGCCCCGACTACCCGCGAGGAACGATTGTGGGAAGGCGGGTCACCTACCGATTTAGAGGAGGCTTCGGTCGACGCGTTTGGGAGCTGGCTTGCAGCACGCCAAGGCAGGAAGACGGCATGCCTCGGCGACGGACTCGACGAAATCGTGTCCGATCCGATTCTTGAAACATTCGTCCGCGAGGCGCTGAACGAGATCCGGCGACGAAAAGACGAGGTCGGGTTGGCCAGAATGCGACAGGCCGAACTGGTGACGTGTGTCGGCTTTGCCGCGGTAAGGAGTTCGATTCAGCCAGGCCGAACAGAGCGTGAGTTGCAGATCGAGCTCGAAGCCGAGTTTTACCGGCAAGGAGCCGACTTCCTCGCCTTCGACACGATCGTCGGTGGCGGCCCAAACTCGGCGGTACTCCACTTTCCGCCCAGCACGCGGCGGTTTCAAGAGGGCGACCTAGTCCTCATCGACGCCGGCGCCGAAATCCGCGGGTACGCGAGCGACATCACACGCACCTATCCAGCATCGGGGACCTTCAATCCGGAGCAGGCCGAGTTGCATGCGATCGTGCGCGAAGCCAACCGCGTCGCCACCTTGAGTTGCCGCCCGGGTACTGAATGGCGAGACGTGCACCGAGCAGCGTCATTGGTGCTTGCCGAGGGCCTGGTCAGCTTCGGGCTGTTGTTTGGCGAACCCGAAAGCCTCGTCGACAGCGGCGCCGTGCACATTTTCTTTCCACACGGTATCGGTCACATGGTCGGTCTCGGAATTCGCGACGCAGGTGGCTTGCTACCCGGACGTGTGTCGAACGCAAATGAGTTCCCGCGCTTGCGCGTCGATCTGCCTCTGCTCCCCGGTTACACAATGACGATCGAGCCCGGTTTTTATGTCGTCCCAGCCCTCCTCGGCGACCAAGACTTTCGGGAGCGGCATAGGCGCGATGTCAATTGGGACCGGGCCGCGCGAATGGTGTCGTTCGGGGGCATTCGCATCGAAGACAACGTTCTCGTGACAACTGATGGCTGCGAAGTTCTTACTTCAAACGTTCCATTGATCGACTGAATGTCGAGTCAGACTCGTTGAGTGCGGGCGGATGGCTGAGATTGCGATGGTGAGCCACAGTACGCTCGATCAGACCGTTCTGCTTGTACCCGCATTCAGGCTGACCGCCGCGATTGAGCAGCACCGTCGCCGATTTGACCCGACGGCCGTCCTCGGCATGCCAGCCCATGTCACCATCATGTTTCCCTTTCTGCCAGATCGAAGCCCCACGCTCGAGGCACTCCTTGACCTGCTTGCAAGCGTCGACAGCTTTGAGTACTCGCTGACCGAAGTGCGACAGTTTGAAGACGGGACAGTCTATTTAGCTCCGCAACCATCATCGCGGTTCGTTCAGCTAACCGATTTGGTCAGCGAACAATGCGGGCTGCTGCCATATCGCGGTGCCTACTCCGCAGTCGTACCCCACCTAACTGTTGCTACCACTGCTCCCGGAGAAGACAGGACGTGGCTAATCTCGACGCTGCAGCGTGAGTTGCCGCTATCAGGATGGGCGACGCAGGCTTGGGTGATGGTCCGTGACGACCGTGGGATATGGAAGAGGTCCTTGTCCGTCGCTTTCGGCGCCGAATGATCAATTCGCCCCGACGGCTGCATCGCACACGGGACGCGGCCGATAGGCGCCTTGAACGTCGAACTGAGGTCGATTGACAGCGTGAATGAATCAACAGACGACCCGCAGAAGGTTGTCCGGGCCTGGAACGCCGAGTACGCTCGGGGTCGCTACGACAACGAACCGCCGATAGCATTCGTGAACGACATCCTGGAGGCAGCACGCACGCTGCAACTCATTGGCGCCCGGGGCCTTTACGTCGGATGCGGGAATGGCCGTAATTACGTTCCGCTGGTTGCGGGAGGCCTTGACTTGGTTGGTATCGACATCTCCGAGCTGGCAATCGAGCAGCTGGCCGCCCGCCTGCCTGACCGCCGTGATCGCCTGATCGTTGGGTCGCTTGACTCACTCCCCACCAGAGCCGGATATCCGATCGTGATAGGCATCCAGGTGTTCCAGCACGGCGATGAGAGCCGCGCGCAGAAGCTGATACATGACGCGCAGACACAACTGCAACCCGGTGGTCTGTTCTGCATACGTGTCAATGCGGACTCGACCGATCTCGAGTTTGAGCACGAGATCATCGAACGGAGTCCCAAGGGCGGCTACACCGTCCGGTATCTGGCCGGGCCGAAGGCTGGGCTAGACATCCATTTCTTCGCCCGCGCTGAACTCGCCGACCTGTTCCTGGGTTACGAGGCGCTTCTGCCGCTGCGATTGTCGACGACTTGGCGGCAGCCTACCCGCTGCGGACAGTGGTCTCAGTGGGAGGCGATCTGGCGCAAACCTTACCTTGGACGGGATCGACAGAAGGTGCGCCGATCGTGCGGGTAGCGGTTGTTTCGGACGTTCACGGCAACCTAGTTGCCCTGCAGGCCATTTCTCTGGAACTGAAGCGCGCGAGCCCAGACCTCATCGTCCATGGCGGCGACCTTGCCGCGATTGGCCCACGACCTGCAGAAGTACTCGACTTCATCCGTGACGCCGGCTGGGCTGGGGTGATCGGCAATACCGACGAGATGCTTTTCGACACGTCCGCGCGGGCCGAACAGGAAGCCGGCGCGCCGAAGCTGAAGCCGTGGCTCAAGATACTGTTCGACGTTCTGGCGCCTTGGGCTTTTGAGCGCCTCTCACTGGACCACGTCACATGGCTTAGGGCATTGCCGACGCATTGGCAGAGTCATCGAATGACATTGGTTCACGCCGCACCTGACGACCTCTGGCGCGCGCCTATGCCAGATGCGCGAGATGCCGAATTGCGCCAGGTCTATGGCAGCTTGGGCGGAGACCTGGCTGTCTATGGGCATATTCACCGCCCTTACGTGAGGCATCTCGGCGATCTCATCGTGGCCAACAGCGGCAGCGGCGGCCTGCCATACGATGGAGACCCTCGAGTGTCGTATCTATTGATCGACGGATCGAGCGCCGAAGTCAGGCGCGTTGAATACGACCTTGAGAAGGCTGCACGCGACGCAGTCGCCGCCGGCTTCCCCTTCGCCGACTGGCTCGCCGAAGTTCAACATCAAGCCCGATTCCGCATGCCTTAAGCGACGCCACCGTGGGTTTGCTGGTGCGTTCCCGCTGACCGACGCACAAGGGCGTTCTCCAGTCATCCTGCAGGGATGTGTGACGCGACGTCTGCGGCCGGCACCGCGACCTCGTCGCGCTAACCCCTGCTCAGGCGCTAAGTCCGCGACCATCTTTAAAGTGGTCGCTCGCCCACCTCCTGAACGGGCGAATCCAGCCATCTCTCGCAACTCACCACGCGGGCTTCTCGGACAAGGATGTAATCGATCCTCGCGAACGGCCAGTCGAAGTTGACCGTCCGACCATCCTCATCGGGATGAGTTGCTTCCCCAGGCGTCGCGATAGCACGCGCTCCTCCCGTCGACCGCGGCCTGGCCGGTCCAAGACCGCTTGCTCGTCGAAGCCTATTGCCAGTTGAACCTGACGCCGCGTCACGTTTTACATTTCCTTCAATTGCCGATTGATGATGGCCCGTTCGACGAGGTTGCCCAACGCTCATGAAGAACTTACGGCGAAAGGATTCGCGTTCCTGCGGCCACCAGCCGATCGCCCGCGCGGCCCGAGGCGCTCCTGCGTGACGACTCTAGTAATTGGTTCAGCCTCACGCAGCCGCTCAAGGGCCGGTCGCGTCACCTCGGCGGGGGATTCGTGGTCAGGCGCGCGTCCGCGGATGGAACCCGGGCCGACCGCCCAGCGTAAATCGGTCGAATGTCGCAGACCGCTCCATCATGTAGGGCTACGGCCTAAGTCGGTACAGCCGACGAAATGAATTACTGCTGGCCGCTTGCCAGGTGGTTTTCCATCCTACTGGCCAGCGTGCTCTTGAGTCTCGCCTGTTCTGGCGCATCGGGTGGAGCTTTGCGGCAGTCACCGGAAGCGGTTGCCCAGAGCCCTGCGTCCGGCCCTTCGGAGGTTCCAGGCGGCTGTGGGGCTACGCTTGCCTACGATAGAGTACAGCCCGCGTGGCTGGTTGAGTCAGGCGCGCACAACAATCCGAACGGGGTGCCATTTGTCTTAGCCATTCCCGAGACTGCTGCCGGGTTCATTTTCGGCTATCCGCTACGCGCTGGCCATCGGACAAGCCCTTCGAACAAGATCCTGTGGGTGGTCCGGCTGCCACGCAACGGCTCGTCGCTATCCATTGCTGGATCGTTGTCGGGATCGGACGGACCAGCGTTTAGCAGGTCCTTTCCGGCAAATTCCGGCCCGGGAGAGATATATCCGTCGATCGTGGACGTCCCAGAACCCGGATGCTGGCGCATTGATCTCGCATGGTCGGGCAACAAGACAACTGCGTATCTGGAGTATGGATAACTCGTTGACGACCCATAACGGATGCCACTTGCGTTTCGGTGCGGTTCAGATGTCTAATACTTCTCGTTTACAACCGCGTATCCCTCTCGGAGTGATGTGAAGCCGGTGGGGCCCGAAGGGCCGAGTCCGGCGCTGTGCCGCAGCTGTAAGAGGGGAGCCAGCGACGACGTGCCACTGGGTGTGACACCTGGGAAGGCGTTCGCCGGCTGAGATCCTCGAGCCAGAAGACGTTGCCGAGCGGGCCAATTCGGAGGATCGTCAAATGAATGATTCCCTCCGCGCTGCCAGCGCGCAACTGGCGGACGCGAGATGCCAGATCTAGTCGCTGCCCCGGGATCAACTACCTCGACGGGCGCCGAGGAGTTCCATGTCGGGTTCTTAGGTTTTCCCAACCTGACTCAGCTTGATCTAACTGGGCCGTTTGAGACCCTTGCTCGGCTCCCTGGGATCAAGGTGCATATTGTCGCAAGGACACTCAAGCCCATCCGGAGCGATACCGGGTTCATCATCCAGCCCACAACTTCGTACGCCGACTGCCCTTCGCTCGACTTGATCTGCGTGCCAGGCGGGCCGGGTGTCAATGAGGTGATGCTCGACGGCGAGACCCTGGCTTTCGTTAGACAACAGGCTGCCACCGCGCGTTACGTGACTTCGGTTTGCTCGGGCGCGCTTGTGCTCGGCGCAGCAGGCTTGCTCCGGGGCTACAAGGCAACAACGCACTGGGCGTCGTTGCAATTTCTGAGCCGGTTCGGAGCAATCCCAGTCCGCGAACGAGTTTCCGTAGACCGCAACCGCATCACCGGCGGTGGGGTCACCGCCGGCATCGACTTCGGCCTCTATGTCGCCGCCGAGCTTGGAGGACAGCCGTTGGCGGAGAGGATTCAGCTGTATCTCGAATATGCCCCATCGCCACCATTTGCATCGGGTACGCCAGCTTCAGCGCCGACGGAGGTGCTCAGCGCATACATGGAAGCGAGCGCGGCAATGTTGGAACGCCGCGCGACAGCGGTTGAGCAGGCTGCAGCCGCACTGGCGAGCGATGTGAATTGAACAAAATGCGGGGCACCGTCGAGCATCTCCACATGGCGCGGGCTGCTGGTTTACCCATGGAGCCACTGAGGTCGGTAGCCGTGCGCCCTGGTGTTGGGTTGGCCGGTGACCGATACGCCCGAGGCATCGGTCATTTTTCAAGTGACCGCCGGGTCAGCCGCGACATCACGCTCGTCGCGCAGGAGGCGATCGATGAGCTTCGGCGCGAATTTGGAATCGCCCTAGAGCCGGGAGAAACGCGTCGCAACGTCACGACCAGCGGCATAGACCTGAACCAGCTCGTCGGCCGTCGGTTCTTCATCGGCGATGTGCTTTGCGCGGGGACCAGACTCTGCAATCCGTGCCAGTATGTGGCCGACCTCCTTGCAAAGCCACTGGTCAGGCCGATGGTCGGTCGGGGGGGCCTGCGCGCCGACCTGCTCACCGAAGGCGAGATCCATGTAGGCGATTCGATCAACACCGCGGCGACGGCCGAGCTGGTAATCGGGACGACCAATCCGGGAAAGGCACATCAAGTCGAATTAGCTCTGAAAGGTTTGGATGTCAACGTTCGACGCTTGTCCGAAGTCATGCCCGTTATACCGATGGTCGAAGAGCGATCAGCGGATCCGCGTCAGAACGCCCGCGAGAAGGCACGTGTTTACTCGGCATACGCCAATAGGCCTGTGCTCGCGATCGATTTCGCTCTGTACCTGGAGCGAGTCGCCGACGAGCTCCAGCCAGGCGCCATGGTCCGTCGGATCCTCGGTTACGACCTGAAGCTCGACGACGATCATCTGATTAGGTACTACAGCGCACTGATTGCCAGGTATGGCGGGCGCTTGAAGGGGCGATGGCACGCAGCTTTCGCGCTGGCTGTCGGCGCATCAGTGACCGAAACCGACGTGATCGTGACGAGAACCTTCGTCGCCGATGCGTCGCCCCACCGCAATCCAGGTTACCCTCTAGCCTCGCTTCAGCTCACGGACGGGCTCGTCTACGTGTCCGAGCTAGGCCATGACGAAATGGCGTATCCGGAGGTCGCTCCTCCTTTGCGCCGATTCATCGCGGCCGCCCTGTCAACTCGATGAACGCTGGTCCTCGCCGGCACGTCTAGAAGGCCGCCAGATGGCGTACCCGTGAACCGTGTCCTCGAGGTCGGCGAGACCGACGACGGCCGCGTCTGTTGATCCGGGACATCAACCGGCTACAGGTGTTGCTGATGGGCCCCGATCGCTCGTCGAAACTGGTGCGCGCAGGGAAACCGACTGGTGCGTAAGGCAATTCAGCGCCCAGAAGACGAAATGTATGAGCGCGGAAGGGATTCTCGACACGGCTGGCTGATCGTGGGAGTACTCGCTGTCTCGGTCACCGTCTCGTACGGAGTGCTGACGTACTCCTTTGGGGTCGTGCTCATCCCGATGGAGCGCGAGCTGGGTTTCTCGCGCCTGGAGCTCACCGGCGCCTTCTCGGTCGCGCTCGGGGTTTGGGCCATCGCTGGCGTGCCCGCAGGGATAGCTCTCGATACATACAGCCCACGCATTCTCTTAGCTAGCGGCGCGGCCCTTGGTGCGTTGCTTGTCGTCGCCTGGTCGCAGGTTGAAACCTTGGTCCAGCTGTACCTCGTCTTCGCCGGTATCGGACTGGCGATGGCAGCGGTTCTCTACAACTCGGTGTTTGTGGTTGCGACGAGGTGGTTTCAGAGACGCCAACGCGAGGCGATCACGGCCATCTCGTTCGCGGGTGCATTCGCGAGCCTAATTTTTGCTCCTCTCGCCGGAAAATTAACCGTCGAGTTCGGATGGCGCACGGCACTCATAATCCTGGCTGCGGTTCTCGCAGTAGTTACGGTCCCTCTCAACTGCGTCGTTTCCGTGCCGAAATCAAGACGGCCGGCAGGCCATGGACCGAAGACAATCGGCAGCCGGCGGTTCCTCGCAGTGCGCAGCGGACGTTTCTGGTGGATGGCACTCGCCTTCGCGCTGGGCAGCTTCTGCTGGTCGGCAGTAGTCGTGCAGCTTGTTCCGTTACTGCTGGACGAAGGCCGGAGCATCGAGTTTGCGACTTTGGCTTTGGGGATCCTGGGAGTTAGCCAGCTGCCCGGGCGCCTGTCTTTCGCGCTCCTTGCGAGCATCATCTCCGACGCGCGCTTGCCCTTGGCTACTTTCGGACTCGCGTTCGTAGGCCTAACGTTGCTGGCCCTGGACCGTTCGGAGCTCAGCGTGCTCTCCTTCGCTGTTCTGTTCGGGATGAGTGCAGGCCTGTTGACAGTCCTAAGCGCAAGCGCACCAGCGGAGCTTTTCCCACGCGATGTTTACGGAACAGTTTCAGGAATGCTCTATGCATGCTCGAACGCGGCGAGGGCCGTGGCGCCCTTCGCGAGTGCGGCCATTGCCCTCCTCAACGGCAAGTACACAACTCTTCTGGCGACGCTGGCCGTGCTGAGCGCACTGGCAGCCGCCGTTGGCGCCAGCGCATTCAAGAGGCCCATCGTCACCGAAAGCGTCGGCACAACCGGACGGCGCGATGACTGATGCGCGTGCACTGATGGTGCAGGGAACGTCGAGCTGGGCAGGAAAAAGTCTCATCGCAACGGCTCTCTGCCGCCATCTCGCCCGGAAGGGCATCCGGGTGGCGCCGTTCAAGGCACAAAACATGTCTAACAACGCTCGCGTCGTAGAGGGCGGCGAGATCGGCGTCGCGCAGTACTTGCAGGCGCTGGCGGCTCGCACGGTACCTGACGTCCGAATGAATCCGATTCTCGTAAAGCCTGAGGGGATGACGCGTAGTCAGGTCATCGTCTTGGGCAAGCCGGATCCAGGAGTCAGCTCGCTTCCATGGCCTGAACGAACACCACGCGTCTGGCCAGTTGTAGCTCGAGCGCTGCGCTCCCTGCTGGCCGAATACGACATCGTCGTGCTCGAGGGGGCGGGGAGTCCAGCAGAAATCAACCTGGCGCATATCGACATCACGAACACACGCGCGGCGATCGCTGCGGACGCTTCAGTCCTGCTCGTCGCTGACATCGACCGCGGTGGTGCTTTCGCCCACTTGTATGGGACGTGGGCACTGCTGCCTGGCGAGGCGCGGGAGCGCCTTCGCGGCTTCATTCTCAACAAATTTCGTGGCGACGCTTCGTTGCTGGCACCCGGGCCGGACCGGCTCGCCGCAATGACCGGCGTCCCCGTAATCGGCTTGGTGCCTTGGTTTGCGCACGAACTCCCGGACGAGGATGGCGCCGCGGTACCCGCAAAGCCCGATGGCGCGTCGGCTCTTGTAGCAGTGATTCGTTACCCATTTGCTTCGAACCTCGATGAGTTCAAGGCTTTGGAGCAGGTCGCGGTCGCGCGCTGGGCGCGAACCTCTGCGGACCTCGACGGCGCTGATCTTGTCGTCCTCCCCGGGTCGAAGAATGTGGCTGGCGACCTCGCATGGCTCCGCTCCACTGGGCTGGATCGGGCCGTCCGGGCGAAGGCACAGGCCGGAATCCGCGTGCTCGGTGTCTGTGGAGGTCTCCAGATGCTGGGCCGATGGCTTCACGACCCATATGGGGTCGACGGTGCGGGAGAGGGCCTCGACCTCTTGCCGGTGGAAACCACCTTCGAGCGCCTCAAGCTCACGCGGCAAGGAACGTACCAATTCACGTCGACGCTGGAGTCGCCCTGGTCACCCCTTGCAAATATGGAAGTGAATGGGTACGAGATACGGCACGGGCAAACTCGCCCGCTGGGCGCAGCGAACGCGGCCCTTACAGACGGCCTTGGATGGGTGGAGGGTTCAGTGCTTGGTATCGCGATGCACGGACTGCTTGAAAGCCAGCCGGTCCTCAAATCGTTGTTCGGGCGAGGCGGCCGCTACTCCCTCGACTCAACTCTCGACCGAATCGCCGACACAGTCATGGCAAATATCGATGGCGGATTGATCGATGGGCTGGTCGGGCTGTCCAATGCGTCCACCGCGCAATGATCAGCAAGGTTCTTCGGTGCAAGGTTCCGCTTGTGGCATCTTGCAGGTGACGTAACGTCAGGGTCTAACGTCGAGTCGGGTTGAGCAACGACACCGACTGGACGATCGGCGAACTCGCAAAAGCGACCGGCGTCAGCGTGCGAACGCTGAGGTACTACGACCAGCTATCACTCCTGGCCCCACCCCATCGCACAAACAGTGGTCACCGTCGGTATGGCGTTGCCGAGGCCACGCGTCTCTATCAGATTTTGTCGTTGCGGTCCCTTGGATTTCCCTTGAGCGAGATCGCGTCCCTGCTCGATTCACCAAGCGGCCCAGATCTCCGTCGTTTTGTGCGTAACCAGCTCGAGCACGTCTCGAACCGGCTCACCATCTACCAAGACCTGCAGACGCGCCTAGCACAGTTGACCGTCGCCCTCGAGGGCTCCCCGTCGCCGACCCCAGACCAGCTCTTAAAGATTTTGGAGGTGACCAGCATGACTGTCCATCTTTCGCGCATATACACCAGGGCCGGAGACGGCGGGGAAACACATTTGGGCGACCGAACCCGTGTGCGCAAGACGGATCCGAGGATCGAGGCGATTGGAGATGTCGACGAGCTGTCTTCACACATAGGCGTTGCGATCGCTACTGGTGACCTGCCCGACGAATACACAGCGTTGCTTGGTCGGGTCCAGAACGATCTTTACGACGTCGGAGCGGATCTCGCGGTTCCTGCAAAGGATCGCCAGGCCAAGACTCGTCTGCGGCTCCAAGCAGAATACGTGCGATGGCTTGAGCAGATGTGCGACGAGACCAACACGAAGCTGAAACCCCTGGACTCGTTCGTCCTACCAGGAGGTCGTCTTGGCGCCGCACAACTGCATGTCTGCCGAACGGTGTGCCGGAGAGCCGAGAGGCACATCCTTCGTGTCGACGATGTCAATCCCGAGGTGGTCCGGTATATGAATCGCTTGTCTGACCTTCTGTTCATCGTCGCTCGCGCTGTCAACAAGGGTCGCGATCCCTTGTGGATGCCCGGACGCCACTCTGCTGTGGCGGGGTGATGTGTGAAATGCTCCGATGACCAATTGTTCGCGAGATTCATGCCACCTACTGCTTTAATCCATTCATCGACGATTGAGTGAGGCGATACGGATTCATCATCTACACCGCGGGCGATATCAACGACATCGTTGATCTCGCGGTCGAGGCGGAGGCCGTCGGCTGGGATGGAGTCTTCTACTGGGACGGAATCTTCCTCGAAAGGCATGCCCTTGCCGGCGACCATATCTACGACCCCTGGGTTGTGCTCGCCGCAATAGCGATACGTACCCACAAGATTCGAATAGGTAACGTCCTCACACCGCTACCACGCCGACGGCCATGGAAGGTGGCGCGAGAAACCGTGTCACTAGACCATTTGTCTCGAGGCCGCCTGATTTTTCCTGTCGGTTTGGGATTCGTTCCCGATGGCGGGTTCAGCCGGGTCGGCGAGATTACTGACCGCAAGGTGCGTGCCGAGTTGCTGGACGAGGGCCTGGACATCGTCACCGGTCTCTGGACGGGCCGCCCATTCAGCTTCGCGGGCAAGCACTTTCAGTTGGACGAGATGACGTTCCTTCCGCCTCCGGTCCAATCACCGAGGATTCCGATCTGGGTCGCGGCCGTATGGCCATTCGAGAAGTCGATCAGACGGGCCATTCGGTACGACGGCGTGCTTCCGGAATCAAGGAATGCTGATGGATCATCCGCCGAGATAAAACCTGCCGATATCTTGGCCATCAAGAGATATGTGGATCTACATCGCGACTCGGGTACGCCGTTCGACATTGCACTCGAAGGTCAGACCGCCGGTCATGATCGGATTAAGTCCAAAGAGATTGTTGGAGCTTTCGCGCAGGCTGGCCTTACGTGGTGGCTCGAGTCCCTTTTCGATCCAGCACGAAGTGCCACTTTTGGGCAGGTCCGCGACCGAATCCGGCAAGGGCCTCCACGTGTCGATTGAAAGATCTGACGCGCGGCTTAAAACGCGCGAGCTCACCGGCGAGTAGCCAGATGCTCGTCCGGTCCCGTCAGCAACTTGACTCTTGCCATGCGGGGGCGGTGGATAGTCTCATTGCCTGACGACCTCGAACGTAAGTCGCAAACGAAATCGCGCTAACGCCGCCATCACGGGCGCGCCGAGCGCAAGGACCATTACCACGTTTCCAGCAGCACGAAAAGAGTCATAACCAAATGACGTGAGCATGTAGAAGTTCGCAAAGTGAACCAGCGCGGTAGCGGGGGCAATCCCGGGCTCCCACCCGAGAGTCGGGTTGCCCCGCATGAACGGGATCCAGTCCGTGATGGTCATCAGCACTCCGAAGACGTAGCCCATCACGCCGCCCACTACCGCCAGCAACACGACCTGACGCAAGCCCGGACTGGCGCGGCGCCATCGACCCGCGATTCCCGCCGCCACGCCGACCCAACCCAGTGCGAACGTTTGGAAGGGCACCCAGGGACCGAACCCACCGCCGACGACCGCCGAGACAAGAAGCGACAGTGCACCCGCCAGGAAGCCGAAAGAGGGGCCGAAGACAAAGCCGGCGCAGAGGACGAGGAAAAAGATCGGATTGAAGCCGCCTATGCCAACGATAACGGCGAGGCGCAGCGCAGTATCGATGGCCGCGATTGCAGCCAGCAGCGCGATGGCGCGCGAATCGAGCTGTCGAGTTCCGAGCTCGACGAAAAGGAGCGCCGCCACGCAGGCGATCATGAGCACCCACGCCGGTGTGCTGTCGGGCAGGCCCGTTCCGAGGAAGGGCCAAGCGAATAAGGCCGCTCCCGCCAAGGATATGGTTCCGACGGGAAGTCCATGCATCACAGCTCGCCGACCTTGCCGCCGCAAACTCTGACGACGCGGTCGCCGAGGGCCTGACGGAGGTGAACGTCGTGAGTCGCCAGCACGACTGACGAGCCCGCGTCTCTCAGTCGCGCGACCAGCCGTATTAGCGCTTCGCGCGCAGCGGCGTCCATGCCACGCGTCGGCTCATCGAGGAGAACGAGGCTGGGGCGACCCGGCAGCACCGCAGCCAGAGCGGCTCGCTGACGCTCGCCGGAGGAAAGATCGCGAGGGTAACGCCCGGCGACTTCACGGAGGCCGAGGGCGTCGAGGATGAGGTCGGGCGATTCGGCCGCATCCTCCGCGCGGCTCAGCGTCAGCTCGACTTCGGAGCGAACTGTGGGACGGTGCAGCAGCGCGGCCGGGTTCTGCGGAAGGTAGGCGACGCGACCCGGCCTGCGTTCTACGGCTCCCACCAGCGGAGGAAGAGCGCCCGAAATGGTTCGCAAGAGTGTGGTCTTGCCTCCTCCGTTCGGCCCGGTTAAGGCCAGGATTTCGCCCGCGTTCCCGCCGAGGGTGACACCCTCGAGCACGGGTTGGCCGCTAAAGCCGGCCGTGACACCGTTGAGCGACCACGCCTCAGGACCTGGCGCCGAAGTCCGAGGCACGTTCACAGCTACGACTGCTGTGCGCCAATCGCTCGGTGCATGGGCCTGGACTCGGCCCCTCTCGACGGATACGACTCTGTCGGCGCTCCGCACCAGCTGCTCGAGTCGGTGTTCTGAGATCACGAGCGTGCGTCCCGCCTTTCGCAGCCGCGATGCCGACGTGAGGACCAACGATGCGCCCTCTGGGTCGAGCTGGGAGGTTGGCTCGTCGAGGACGACCAGTCGTGGCTGCATGGCGAGGACCGCAGCCAAGGCGACGCGCTGGCGCTCGCCGCCGCTCAGGGAGCGAATGCGTCGACCGACCAAGTGCTGCGCGCCTGCCTCCGCCAGCGCATCGTCGACCCGAGACGCCATCGCCAAGGTGGCGATCCCGATATTTTCCAGACCAAATGCGACCTCGCGCTCCACGGTGTCGTAGACGGCTTGGAGCTCCGGGTCCTGGAACACAAACCCGACGGTACTGGCGAGGCTGCGTGTCGGCGTTCCGATCACGTCAAGGCCTTCGACTTCAGCGTGCCCGGCGATGCGACCTCCGTGGAAGTGGGGCACCAAGCCGTTAAGCACGCGGAGTAGGCTCGACTTGCCGCCGCCCGATCGGCCGGCGACTAGCGTCATGCCTTCGAGGACCAGGCTAACGTCGTCAAGCGCGGCGTGCGCGCTGCCCGGATACCAATAGCTGAGGTGACTCAGCCGCGCCGTCGCCACAGTATCGCCGGAACGAAGAGCAGCGAGCATCCGGTTAGAGCACGAAGATCGACCGCCGGCCACATCAGCGACGGATAGGGGTACCAGGCCTCGGCCCAGCCCAAGGCTTGGCTAATGGCAAATCCAGCCGCCGCCGCGAGCGATGCCACGATGACGAGGAGGCTTGTCGGGCCAAGATTGGCGCCCCGGAAATGCGTTCTTGCGGGGAGGCCAAAACCCCTGGCCTCCATCGACTCGGCGAGCTGAATCGAACTCTCGACACTAGTGAGAACCACCGGGACGACGACCTCGGCCCAGGAGCGTGGTCCGCGCGGACGCCAGCCTCGCATGCGTTGTGCTTCGCTTACCTCGGTAAATGAGGCAACGACAGCGGGCACGAGGTTCATTGAAGCCGCGATCGTGGTCCCGGTTCTGGCCAGGACGGGCGGCAACGCGTCCATGACGTCGTGTGGCTGGAGGAGGAGTGAGAAGGGGGCTGCGGCCAGGATGGCGGCCGGGATCGTGATCCCACTCGATGCACCAAAAGCCAGCGCCTCCACCGTGTAGGGACCACCCACGCCGGGAATTGAGTCCGGTACGGCGAAGAGCACCGTCTGGCCGAGGTGGGCGGAAACGAAATTGAGTAGGACGTCGAACCCTGCAATCAGCGCCACTCCCACCAGCAGGCGGTGCATACGGCCAAGGCCGGCGGTAGCGGCTAGCGTGGTGAACGCCGCCGCGAGGACAGCACACTTGTAGGCGGGGTTGGAAGTCACCAGGACGATGACCAGACATGACGCAGACCAGGCCGCCGCGGCTTTCGCATTCAAGCTGTGCCGCTACTCCTTCGGTAGCGGTGGCGGAGAGGGTGACTGTTCCGCCGTGTAGAGCCACCCAAGCGCTTCCCTGTCGTGGAGCTTGACCTGGGTATATCCGGTCTGGGCCACGGTCCAAGCGCCGGCCGTCTCCACGAACAGCATCCAGTTCGGACCGTTGTCAGCGAAGCATTTGGCGTAGTGCGCGGGTTCGTTGTCGATCTGACAGACGGCCTTGCCGAAGCTGAAGGTTTGGGTCTGGTACTCGAGGCCTGATTCATCCATCAGGGTCTGGCCGTCAATCGTTGCGTCACTGAAGCTAACGCACTTCTGCACCGGCGCCGCGCTCGAGGCATGGACGACAACGACGTAGGCGCGATGCAGGGCGCTCGAATTCGCGCATGCAGGTGCTGGCGAGTGGGTCGCGGTAGGTGTTCCCCCACATCCGGCCGCGGAGCCAAGCGTCAAGGCCAGTATCGCGCTGGCCCACAGAATGTGCTTGCGCACTTCGTTTCCTCCAGGCGGTCAGCCCTTCCCGAACGCGCCGCTGAAAGCCGACCGCCAGGAGCTTCCGTGCCGTTGCGCGCGGACGGTTTCGCCTAGGGACATTCAGGTCTCCTGGCTCGCGGATCGCCGCCCCTATCCCGCCTTCCGGAGGCCCGTTACCTCAGTGGCTCGTATCGGACGGAGGCTCCCCGCTCACAGTTGCGCGACAGCTCCGGTCTTGCACCGGATTCCCTTGGTGCCCTGAGCGGAAAGCTTACCTCGAAACGGAAATAGCCAGATGGCAGTCCACGAATCGGAGCACAGCCTCTCGCGGCCCTGCCCACAAAGGTGACCATCGTTGTGGCTTGTGTGCCAAGAGTCCCAGCTGTGCCTCACGGTCCTGGCCCGTGCGTCCTTAGGCTTGAGGCATCTGGGCCGCCGCTGAACGGCCTGGGTTCTTCGGACAGGCGGTTCGCTGGCCAACCCTGATCGGGTCGCCGCCACAAAAACCGAGGGCTTCGGTTAAAACCGAGGGCTTTGGGTGCTGGAGTTAGCCGTCCAATTCGCACTACCCGATAATCCGTCCGTCAGCGAGCGTCTTTGGCAAGCTGTTGGCTGTACTGACTGGCTGTAAACGACCATCGCTGCGTGTGCGAAGCGACGAAGCCAGCAGCCAGAAAAATAGCGATGGTGATACGAAATGCGTCAAGTAGCGGTTGGCAGGGGCGGTGATCGTTCCACTCGTCGGCCAACTGGTCTCAAGTCCGCAAACCGGGAAGCCGCTCGTGCCGCGCAGTCGCGCCTTGGCCTGAAGGTGTGTGATTTCAGGACATAGTTCTCACTTTCGGCGGGTTTACTTATTCCTGATCTCAGCAGCGAGGAGATGGCGACTCGCCGCAACTGATGAGGTCTCGTGCGCATTTTCGAATACGTCCAGCCGACTCTCGTCCTGGCGGCGACCGGGCGCGAGCTGAGCTCGAGCTCGTAGTCGGTCCGTGAAAAAACTGTGAACGATGTCTTGAGACATGACACGCCTTGGCCTGAAGGAATTCGAACCCTCGACTCTCGGTTTTGGAGTTCCTTGCCAGCGGTCGATTGTAGTCGGCAGGGGTAGGAATCGTACTTGAGGGGTCGGCTGAAGTCGACCCTGGTCGGCACCGTTGGCTGTACTTCTTGGCTGTACATCGGACCTCCAAAGACGGCGGTGGCGACGCCACTCAGGCGCCCCATGGCGGGTCGTTGAGTTCCTCGCCCAAGTTCGGTGGCGGAGGCGCCGGCCGCGCCGGAGGTTCGAGGTCGGCCATCACGCCGAAATGGTCGCTGGCCCACACGCCATCGACCGGCCGGTCGAAAACCCGCTCGCAACCCTCGATCGCCAGCGTCGGGCCCCAGTGCATCCCGCAGCGAACGAGGATGTAATCGAGCCTTCGAAACGGCCAGTCGGGGTCGGCGAGGATGGGGTTGTCGCGCACGTACGTCGGCCCTTCTTCCTTAGGGTGGGCGGATTCCCAGGCATCGCGGTAACAGACGCTCGCGCCGAACAGGGACTGCCGTCCGGTCCAGAAGCGGACGCTCGCCGAGTCGGGCGGATCGGTCAGGTCCCCGGCCACGATGACGTGGATCCTTCGCTTCCCCACCAGCTCTTCGACGAACAGCCCAGCGGCTTTTGCCTGCAGCTCCCGCTCATACTCGAAGGCGAGCTGCCAGCAAGGTAGGTGGTTGACGACCAACAGCGGGCCAATCGGCGCTGGCGCGTCCACCTCGGCGACAAGTGTCACGGCCGCCGAATCGATCCGCTCCGTCAGATGCTGGTCGAGCTCGTGGACGGCGGTGATCGGCCAGCGGCTTGCGATCGCGGCCGTCTGGCCGTCGGGCTCCGGATGCGACTGAAACAACACGTTGAACCCTTTGCCGAGGACATCGGCGGCGCTGTCGACGTCCGTCGTCTTGATCGCTTCCTGCAACGACACCACGTCCGGCTTCAACTCGGCGAGGCCTTGCTGGATCACTTTGCGGCGCAACTCCCAGGCGCCGCGAACGCCCCAGAGGTTCTGCGTCAGGACCCTCATCAGCTTGGCGCGTCCTTGGACATGTGCAGGCGGACTACAGCGGTGTGTCCGCCGATGGAGCGAACGCGCTTCCATGCCCTGGAACGATCAGATACGGGCGGAAGTCAAGGATCCGGGCCCGGCTCCGGTGTAGAGCCTCCGGGTCTACTGCATACGGATCGACCGCCGGTCCTTTGGCCGTCCACCAGGCATGGGTGAAGACGACAAGCCCGCGGTCCGTCCATGCCAGGGTGGCTATGTCCTCGGCCGAATGGCCCGGGGCTCGGATCAGGCCCACATTGGGCGAGATGCTGAAGCCTTCGGCGTCGCAGTCCTGCCAGAGGTCGTGGCGATATACGGCCCAGTGGTCGTGGAATGCGGCATCGGGGAACAATGCGGCGCTGAGGGTATGGTCGGGGTGATGATGTGAGAAGACAACATCCGTCACAGCATTGGCATCGAGTCCGAGCGAGGCGAGTGGCGAGAGGATCGCCGCTGGGCTGGGAACCATGCCGGGATCAACGACGATGACCGCGCCGGTGTCGCGGATCAGCGCCACCGTCGGAGCCACACGATGATCGCTCCGCCCGTGGTATCCCTCATACAAGACGTCGACCCGGGCCGAACCTCTGCGCCCGAGCTCAAACCCTCTGGCGATATCCGCACTCACTTCATTACGCCGTCCTCATCACCAGTTGAAAGCCCTTGAAGAATGGAGGCAAATGACCTTTCCCCATTGCCCGAAGTGCCGGACCGAAGATTGATCAGCGTAGTGCCGGGAGAATGCTTTCTGCGGCCACAGTGGCAGCTGCGACAGGATCGTCTCCTGATAAATACACGACCAGCTCGGTGAACCCCTCTGCACGCCACTTCTCGCCCTCTCGAACTACCGCATCCACGCCACGTCCATCGAATTGCAGCTGCGTAGACCACCCCACTGCGTTGGGACTTCGACCTGCTTCCTCGCATAGACGTCGCAACTGACGACCGGCCTTTACGGCCGCATCAAGATCGCCGTCAGAAGGGTTCCAGAAGTCAGCTCGCTCTGCCGTCAACCGCAGCATCCTGGGCCCGCCGGCACCGATCCAGATCGGCGGTCGTGGTTTTTGAACGGGCGTCGGTGCGGTGATCGCGTCTTTCAGCTGGAAATATTCCCCGTCATAGCTCACCCGCTCGCCGCTCCACAGCAGTTCCACAACGTCGAGGCCCTCCTTGAACCGCGCGACTGGATTACGGTCGTCAATGGCGTACATGGCTCGCTCGTTCTTGGCGAATCCGGCGCCGATTCCGAACTCGAGGCGCCCTCCCGACAGATGATCCGCGGTGATTGCGATCTTGGCCAGCAGTGCGGGATGCCGATACAGCATCCCGCTCACTAACAGGCCAATTCGTACGCGCTTGGTAGTGACGGCCATGGCAGACACCAACGACCAACCATCGAACAAGGACCGCGGCTGGCCCTGCGAATCGAGGCTGGCGAGATGGTCGAATGCCCAGCAGTGGTCGAACCCGGCTTCATCCGCGATACGCCAGACACGACGGAAGACCTCGATGGGGACACCCTGGGACAGCTTCAGCCCAACACGAACCGGACGTTGCGCGCTCGTGCGTTTGCCTTGACTCACGCGGCGGTGGCCGCCATGACGATCAGCCAGCCGCCCTGCAACGCAAGTAGACACGCCAGCGCGCGTCGAATCCAGAGCTGGTGCGCTTCTCGGAGCCGCCGCACACCGAAACCGCCAAAGATCACAACACAACCGTCACCGATCATCAGACCGACCAACATCGCCACGGCGGCGGCTAATGCCAAGGTGAGCCCCCCAGCCAGTCTGGCGGTCGCGAACAGTGATGCTGCGACCGTCGCGAGGAATAGCCAGCCGGCAGGATTGAGAATCACAATCCCAGCCCCTCGCACGACGGGACTGACCCCGCTGGACTTGACTTCGCGATTCTTCTTGAGTTGAAAGCTGGATCGGACGCCTTCCGCTCCTAGCCAAAGGAGCATGAGGCCACCCGCCAGGCCGAGCAACTTCGTCGGCGTTCCACTCAGGGCGACGCGGCTCAAGCCGACCGCGCTGGCGAGCAGGAGCAATCCAAAAGTGAGATTCGCGCCCAGCATCGCTCGAATCCCACGCGACAGAGCTCTGGCACTTTCGGCGAGCAGCAGCGCCTGGACCGGACCCGGGACTCCGCCCAGCGCCAATCCGATGCCGAAGCCGGCAAAGACCGGTGCGGCCAATCCGCCCACACTCCAAGCTTGAGAGCCAAAATAATTAAGTGCAACCGCATCAAGCCATTAGAGAAATCGGTATCAGCAACTTTTCTCGAAGGCTTGACCTGCAACATCTGGCCGTTTTCGAGGCCATCGCCGAGACTCGCAGCCTGTGGAAGGCGGCCGATCGGCTCGAGCTATCGCCTTCGACCGTCAGTCAGCATCTTTCGTCCCTGGAGAAGATCGTCGGGCAACGGCTCGTCGAGAGGACTCGCGGTAGCCGGCGAGTCGCGCTCACGGACGCAGGCCAGCTCTTCCTTCGACACGCCCAAACGATTCTGGCCCAGGTTAGGGCCGCCCAGGCGGACCTCGAAGCCTTCGCGACCGGGACGAACGGTTCCCTCAAGGTCGGCATCTACCAGTCAATTGGGTCGCGCGTGCTTCCACGCCTGCTGCCGCGGTTCGTCCGACGGTGGCCGGCTATTGAAGTCCAGCTGGTCGAAGGTCTGCCCGACAGTGCGTTGCTGATGATGCTGGTGGCCGGGGAATTGGATCTCACATTCACTACATTTCCGGTGAAGCCAGGGCCTATTCAGGCTGTGCGCCTCCTCGAAGACCCTTACGTGCTGGCGCTTTCCGCGGAGGCGCCGTTGGCTTCCTCGCGACGACCTGTCACAGTTTCGGAGCTCAGAGACTACAAACTTCTCGGGGTAGCAACCTGTCAGGCCGAGCTAGACGAGCGCTTCAAGACGCTGGCGGTACAACCGACCGTCTGGTTTCCCTCGTCGGACAACGCCGTCATCCAGAGCCTCGTAGCCAGCGGTGTAGGGGCGGCGATTGGCCCTCTGATGACGTTCGATCCCGCTGACAAGCGCATCAGACTACGTGCGCTCCAGGAGTTGCGGCCGAGGATGCTCGGCCTGGCGTGGCATGCGGAGCGGCGCTTTCTTGCCGCTGTTGAGGACTTTCGAACGACCGCACAGGCGGTGTGCCTCGAACTGGACTCGGAATGGGGCCGGGTTTTACCTGGTCGCCGGAGTCGTAACCGCTAACCGGCGATCAAGCGCTAAGGTCAACAATTACTACTGGTCTGTCGGAGGTGGCGCCGTGGGCGTCGCGGGCGGTCGACTCGCATAGGCCGCGCTGGCTTCGGCCAGGTGCTCCGCGATAGCCCGAAGCGTCCATTCATCGGCAACCTCCCTGTCCCAATCCTCGCTCAGAGTGCGCAATCGTAAAGCCACAACTTGCGCCAGGCGGCGTATGCGTGCAGTCGCCTCATCGAGGTCGTGCTCTGTGAATCGAGCCCAATCGGACTCGAGAGTCACCGAACGGCCTCGCCAAAGATCGGGCACCGGCGTCTCGTTTGTGGCACGTGCTTCGATTTGACAAAGGTGGTCGATGAGGTGGTCGGTGATGCGCCTGAGCGCCTTGTGCGGCGTCCATGCATTTCCGAGTGACATCACCGCTCCGGAGTCCCATCCGATCCACGTCGCGGCCCTGGCGAGTGCGTCCTCTGTAGCTTCGACGACGAGTTCATCCGGATCAGCCTGGGCAGCGTTGCGGCGAAGTATCGCCCGTCGCAGACGACCGGGCTCTTGACATCCACAGGTCAGGCACATCTAACTCTCCTTCGCACTCAGGTTACTCTCGGACAACGGCGTTGGCCGACATCTCATCCAGCCTGTTTGCTCTCGCTCGTCTTCGCAGTCACCGCCCGCCTCAGCGTCGAAAGGGGCACAGCGCCCAGGCCCAAAATCCATTCGTGAAAGTCCTGAACAGCGGAACGGTCGGCCGAGGTCGCCATCTGGTGTCGGGTTCGATTGATTTCGACCTGACCGATCTTGTAAGCAAGCGCTTGTCCGGGTAGGGCTACGTAGCGTGCGGCTTCAAGAGCCGCGCTCTTTTCGTCCAGTCCTGTTCGAACCAGCTCCTCTGCCGCCTTTTCTATCGACCATCCGAAGGCATGGATGCCTGTGTCGACCACCAGCCGCGCCTCCCGGAAGGCCTGGCTGCCGAGCATTGCCAGGCGTTCGAAATCGTCGACGTATAGCTCCATCTCATCGGCGAGGCGTTCGGCATACAAGCCCCAGCCTTCGATGAACGCGCTCGCCGCAAGTTCGCCCCCAAGGCGTAAGAGGTCCGGGCGTCGCGCCTGTTCCCTCTCGCGCGAAATCTGAAGGTGATGGCCGGGATTGGCCTCGTGATAGGTCACAACGGGCAAGCTGTTCCGCCTTTTCCTCTCTGGGCTTGCGGTGTTGACGAAGTAGATGGCGGGACGTCCGTCGGCGGCGGGAAAATAGTGCTCGAGGACGTCCGCTTCGCGACTTGGATCGACAGGTCGAACCACGCATGAGGCTGACGGAAGGCGGCGGAAGAACTCAGGCAGTCGAACCCAGGCTCGTTCGACCTGTTCCGAAGCCGCCCGAACTATGTCGTCGCGAGAAAGAAAGTAATTGCGCGAATCTGCCCCGTAAGCCTGCATGGCTTCGGCGGCGTTCGCCGCCCCCAAGTGAGACGCCAGCTCATCCATGTCGGCATACGTGCGCCCCAGCTCTTCTGCTCCGAGCTCGCGAATCCCATGAGGCGTTAGTGGAAGCGAGGTCCACTGCTTGATGCGAAAGGCGTAGATCGCGTCCCCATCGGTGAGGCCACAAAGCCCGATGCTGCTCCGGGCTTTGGATCGATAGCTCTTGAGGGCGTCCTGATACTGTCCGAATGCTGGCTTCAACGCTTGCATTAGGAGCTGAGTGACCATGGAGCGGCGACGTATTTGTTTCGTGTGGATTGGCTTCAAGAACGGAGAGGATTCGGGAGGGCAGTCCAAGATCCGTTGAACCTGTGCGATGCAACGGTCGACGACAAGGCCCGGCCCGCCGGGTCGACTGCTGTCGCTTCGGAGTAGGGCCGAACACTGCGCCAGGTACTGCGGAAGGTAGGTCAGGCGCAAGAAATAGTTCTCGAACTGTGTAGGCGTCTCCGCAACCTGAAGACTGCCCATCTGGTCTGGAACTGTGGCCGGTCCCCACATGTGATCGATGGGACTCCAGCGATGAACCCCAAGATCGATCGCAGCAATTTGGGCCTTGGCGATGCACTCGACGGTGTCCAGAACAGCCAGATCGTCGAGCCCGGAATCTCCCCTCCTGAGCACGGCGACCTCGGCAAGCGCGCCGCGGCTCAGGTGCTCGCGGGCCTCCCACCCGGATGGCGATAGGTCCGGCAGGCGATGGCTGTAGCGGTCGTCACCGCACTGCAGTCCCAGCAGTGGATCGGCGGCGAGCAATCCGTCCCAATAGCGATCCGCCAGCTCCTGGACTACCTGCGTTACCACTGTTTGTTCTATGATGGTAACGATTTCGGGGCGCCTGGCGACCCTCGAGACGTGGACAGGGTTGAGGTGATCGATGATCTGCCGAATCTGGCATGGGTGGACTACGCCGGACAGCGCAGCACGCTATGAAGGAATCCTTCGCGGTGAAGTGATCCCCGAGATCGAGTCTCGAGCGATCCCTGGATTCCAGTCCATAGACGTGATGCGCCGGGCTGGCTCAGATGGGGTGGAATTCACCACCATCATGTGGTTCGAGAGCCTGGATGCCGTCAAGGCGTTCGTCGGCGAGGACTACGAAGTCGCCCACGTGCCTGTCAAGGCGCGGTCGGTCTTGCTCAAGTTTGACGAGCGTTCCACCCACTATGAGGTGCTCGACCGGCGCGAGCAGAAAGGCAAGAAGACGTAGACCAGTCGGTGATCAGCGGCACAGAGCGTCCATAGCCGAGGCTAAGTCGTCAGTGTGGCGGTCGATCATCCAGTTCTCGATGGCGTGTGATACGAGCACCATGTTGTGGAATGGCGTCATCAGCACGCCGCCGTTGATCAGAAAGAGGTGCAGATACGCGTCCAGTTCCGGGCCCGCGGCGCCGGCTGGTAGTCCTGTCTCCGCTCAGCCGTTGTGCGCGCCCGACAAATTGGCGTCCGTCAAATTGGGTCCATTGAGTCCTCTCGCAGGGGCTCTCCCCCTGCCACGCGTTACCATCACAAGCTAGATATCGGTAACAGGGGGCCGTCGAGGACTTGACGACCGACAACGGGGTCCATGATGGAAGTCGACGAAATCGTCGAGCGTTATTGCGGTGCAATCAACCACCACGACCTCGAGGCTCTGTGCTTAAGCGAAGACCACGAAAGCGTGCAAGCGCTCAACCGCACAGCGACTTTCGCGGGCGCGAGCCGGCACGTCACCGCTGTGTGGAATTTTCAGCCGGTGCCGAACTTCCGTGCGGAGATCATGCGCGGCGCAGTCAAGGGCGCCGAGGTTGGACCGAATGGCATTGGTTGGAAGCCGCGCCGACGGCTCCACGCCAAATGTGTGGGGCGTGACCATTCCCACGTGCGCAAGCGACCGTATCCAACCGGGGCGCTTCTACCTCGAGGAACAGGGGAGCGGCGGAGTCCATGACACAGCAAGCGTGGCGCGTTGACGCAACGGATTGCGTCCAATCCGGCGCGAAGCCTGAGTTGTGCTCTGAATCGATGAGCGTCCGCATGGCCGTCTTGTCCGATGTCCACGGAAATCTGCCTGCCCTGGAGGCGGTACTCAGTGATGTAAGAAAGGCAGATGTGAACCTAATCGTGTTCGGTGGCGATTTGGCAAGCGGCCCAATGCCTGCCGAGACCATCGACCTCGTGAGAAGCATGCCCAACGCCAGGTTCGTTCGAGGCAACGCCGATCGGGGTGTCGTCGCCGCATACGACGGGACACCCAAACCTGAGTGGCCAGGGCCTTACGCCGATTGGTGTGCGACTCGGATCAGTCGTGCCCAGCGCGACTTCCTGAATTCGTTTGCACCAACGGTCGAGGTCGAAGAAGTCGAAGGGGTCGGGCGAGTTCTCGTGTGTCACGGATCTCCGCGCAGCGACCTCGACGTCATCTGGTCGGGAACTCCCACAGACCGGCTGCGGTGGTTCCTGACGGGCCTCGACGTGGACCTGGTCGTCTGCGGACATACTCACATCCAGTTCGACCGCGTCGTCGGTGACACTCGCATCGTGAACGCCGGAAGCGTCGGAATGCCATCCGGCAAACACGGCGCATTCTGGGCGCAGATTGGACCTGGCGTGCAGCTCAAGCGGACGGGCTATGACCGCGTTGAAGCGGCTGCTCGACTGAGGAAGCTTGATGTTCTCGAGGTCGATGAATTCGTGCGCGAAAACGTCCTCCGAGTACCGACTCTGAGCGAGGCAGTGGAATTCATCAAGGCCGCAGAGGCGAAGCAGAGCGCGTCTGCCGACACACAGCCTAGGGTGACCTCCTGAAAGTCGGGCCGCTCAGCGAATCCGTCTTTCGCAGGGTCTTCCTCGCCAGAGCGCTGTCCCTTTTGGGGGACGGCCTGGTCCCGGTCGCCTTGGCGTTTGCCGTCCTGTCAGTCGATCGGACACCGTCCGCCCTGGGGTTTGTATTGGCGAGCCGGTTTGCGGCCCTCGTGCCGACGCTACTGGCTGCCGGCGTTATCGCCGACCGCACGCCGCGCAAAGCCGTCATGATCGCGTCCGACCTCATCCGGTTGGTCGCCCAGGCAGGTACAGCCACACTGCTTCTTACGCGTTCGGCACATCTGTGGGAATTGATGGTGCTCGCCGCCCTTTACGGATTTGGCGAAGCTCTGTTCCGGCCTACCTCGACGGGGTTCATCCCAGAAGTTGTGCCCGCGGCGCGCTTGCAGCAAGCCATGGCGCTGCTCGCCACCGCCACCAGCGTCTCGACCGTGGTTGGGCCCGCCATCGCCGGCGTCCTGGTGATTGCGTTGTCGCCCGGCTGGGCGATCGGGGTCGACGCCGTCACGTTCGCAGCCAGCGCGATGTTGCTGCTGGGCGTTCCCTCGAAACTATCGGTCCGGCGGAGCGTCCCGACGGTGTGGAGCGATCTCAGAGAGGGCTGGACCATGTTCCGATCCAGGAAGTGGCTCTGGGTCGATGGCATCTATGCGGCGTTGGGAAACGCGATCGTCCTGGCTCCGCTTCTGGCGCTAGGCCCGCTGGTTGCGAGCCGGCATCTCGGTGGGGCCGGGTCGTGGGCAGCGATCGCAACTGGCCTCGGACTCGGTTCAGCCGTTGGCGGGCTGGCGCTACTGCGAGCACGGCCGCGCCGGCCGCTCTTGCTCGGGGTTCCCTTGCTCGGCCTTCTGGTGTTCCCGCCGATCCTCCTGACCGTCCATGCACCCGTGGCTTTGACGGCTGCGGGGGCTTTTGCCGGCGGCTTTGGCCTGGCCGTGTTCAACACACTTTTCGAAACGACAGTGCAGCAGAAAATCCCGGCTGAAGCCCTTTCGCGTGTGGCCTCGATCGACTGGCTCCTCGGCCTCGCGTTGTCACCAGTTGGCTTTGTCGTCGCGGGACTGGCCGCGACTGCGTATGGGCTGGAAGTACCGCTTGCGGCAGCTGCTGTTTGGATCATCGCTTCGACGGCGCTCGTTCTGATGGTTCCTGACGTTCGTCGTCTGCAACGAGATAACCCGGAGACAGTGGCGCGTGGGCCCGAGCCACTGGCGGCAGCGCCGGCGCCCGGCCTGAGCGATCTATGATTCCCGCACTTCCGCCTGATTTCGGCCCTTTTCAAGGCCGGACCTGGCTGAACGCCGCGCATCAGGGCCCGCTTCCGCGGGCAGCCCGCCGCGCGATTCAGGCCGCGACCCGGATGAAGGTGCGGCCGGCGCGGCTTCCGGATGATGCATTCTGGGAGGCGCCGCGGCGCTTGCGAGAAGCGTTGGCCAAGCTCATCGGCGCCAGGACTGAATCGATCGCACTGACCAACAGCACGACCTACGGCATCAACGTTGTCGCGCAAGGGTTCGATTTCCGTCATACCGCAGACGAGGTGCTCCTCGTCGACGGTGACTTTCCCGCCACAGTCTTACCCTGGTTGGCGCGCCGGGACATCACAGTCCGCTTCTTGCGCGGGACGAGGGGTCGTATCGATCCCGACCTGCTCGAGGCGAACCTCGGTCCTCGTACGCGAGTGTTCTGCACCAACTGGGTCTTCTCGTTTTACGGCTCCGCGCTGGACCTGACGGCCCTGGCTGAGGTTTGTCGCAGGCGAGGGGTCCTGTTCGTCGTCAACGGGTCGCAGGGCGTCGGTACGCGTGAGATCTCGGTGGAAAGCGGCATCGATGTCTTATCGGCATGCGGCTTCAAGTGGCTCTGTGGACCCTATGCCACAGGATTCTGCTGGCTGAGCGAAGCCGCGCTCGAGCGCATCCATTACCCGCTCCCGAACTGGCTCCGCAATCAGGAAGGTGGCGGGCTCAGCCAGGAAATGGACTATCAATTACCGCATCAGCACGGCGCTTCCGCGTATGACGTCTTCTGCACCGCCAACTTCTTGAACTTCATGCCCTGGACGGCTGCGATCGAGGAATTGCTATCGCTTGGAATCGCCGCTGTTGCCCGTCACAACCAGAGATTGGTGGACCTTCTCATCAGCCGGTTGCCTACAGGATTCGAGCTGCTCAGCCCCGCAGCAGGGCCCCAGAGGTCGACACTGGTTTTCATCAGCCACAGAGACCCCGGCAGGAATCAGCGCATTATGCGGATGCTCGCTAGCGCGCGTATCGACGTGGCCTTGCGCGAGAGAAACATCCGAGTTTCGCCACACCTGTACAACTCGTCAACAGACATCGAGGCGCTGTTGCAAGTCCTGGCTTCAGCAGCTTGAGGGACGATCGGTCGTGGCTGCGCTCCTTTCGACCTCTCCCCAGGATCGGGAGTAGAGATCTGCTCGGACCGGCAGGTAGCCCGGGTAGGCGGACCTGGCCAATCGCACCTTTCCACGGTCAATAGCGGCGACGCCGACCGGAGCTGTCGTTTCGAGAATAATTTCCCCGTCCGGAGCGACCACCACCGACGGGCCCCCCATCTCGACATCGAACTCAGGCCGCGGACGGTTGACAGAGGCCACAAACACCGCGGCCGTGATCGCGATCGACTGAAAGACCAGCCGCCAGCGGGGATAGGTCTTGGGCTCGGTGGCGCGGGGCACGGCGATGAGCTCGGCTCCCATTGCGCCCAGGACTTGTGATCCGACTGGGCGGTTGACGTCGGAACAGACCTGCAATCCGAAGGGGACGGCAAATCCTTGAAACGGCCGGGGAGGTATGTCGCCAGCTTGATAGTGGCTCTTCTCCCAAAACCCCGGCTCCTGGGGCAGATGGCTTTTGCGGTATTGACCGACAAGGTCACCCGCGGCGTCGAATACGAATGTGGTGTTGAACTTGTGCTCAGGCGAGTCAGGATCTTGAATTATTGCGCCTCCAACCACTCCGATCTGAGCGGTGGCCGCAGCCTCCGCAAGAGTCGCGTACCGTCTGCCGCCCGGGCCCTCCGATTCCTCATCTTCGGAGTCTTCGCGGGCTGGATACCAGGGATCGAGTGGAAGTTCCGGCAAGATTGCGAGAACCGCGCCCGCGGCTCGTGCTTCTGCCAGGCGTCGCTGCAAGCGTTCTTCGGATTGTTCGCCAAAGAACAGGTCGCTGATGAGGGCGATTGTCATGCTGTCCTCAGGCCGATCGAGATGGGAGGGATCGGACACGCTCACGCCTTAGCTGCTTGTCGGACCAACCGAGCTCTGTACCGTCGCATCTTGCTCTGTGAACCACAGATCGACATCGCGCACCACTGGCCTGTGCGATTGCGTGAGTCGTCGTAATACGCCCACCGGCATATGTCGGAACGGCATGTCTTGAGCCTCACCCACTGTCCAGAAACCTTCGCCCGAATGACGATCAGGAAAATCTGACCGAGCAAATCGGCCAGGGTCGTGCCACCCGGGCGCGTAGGAGGGATCGGCGTGATGGAGAAAACCCTTCCCACGCGAGCCGTCGCCGACGCGCGATTCAGGATCTCAATCGCTTCCGGGCTGACGCGTCTGCCAGAGTTTGCCTCGAGCAGGTCTCGCAACGCTTCGCGCACGCGACGAGCCTCGAGAAGATCGCGCCGAGTCAGGCGGGCCGACCCGGCAAGCAATCGGTTTTCGACCGCCCAGCTCATCAGAACTCCAGGGTTGCTGAACTTCTCTTCCCCACCTTCACGATCGAGGCTATTAATGAAGGCCTGAACCACCGCCAGTTCGCCCGGGGCGGGGGCCCTTCCTCCAGGCTCGGGCAAATGTTTCACGGATACGAGCACGTTGCCAGTCACAGCACCTCGTTGTTATGTTACTTGCCTAACCGCCAGGGTGGTAACGAAGAGGAGTTCCGGTCCATGATCGCCCGACGCTGGCGTGGCAAGGTTCGCGCCGCTGACCATGACGCCTATCTTCGCTATGTCGAGCAGACCGGCGTCGCCGCGCTCCGGGCAACCCCCGGCAACGAAGGCGTGGTGATCTACCGTCACCTCGATCGCGACGCCGCCACTAGCGAGATCGAGGTCGTCTCCCTCTGGCGCGACCGCTCGTCGATAGTGGCGTTCGCCGGCGACGACATCTCGGTCGCCCGCTTCTTCCCTGAGGACGACAGCTACCTCATCGATCGCGAGCTGACCGTCCGCCACGACGATGTCGACATCTATATCGCCCGGGATGGCTGACGGGGGCCTGCCGGCCGCCGGCGTTCCCACCGTCCGCAGCGCCCGCCGCCGACTCGCCTTCGACGGCATCGGGATCATGGTCAGCGGCGTCGGTTTCGGGTTTGTCTACGGCCTCACGGCCCGGACCGACGCCGGCTTCTCCCCTATCGACGTGATGGCGATGAGTGTCTTCGTCTTTGCCGGCGCGGCGCAGTTCGCGGCGATCGGCTACGTCGCGGCGGGCGTTCCCTGGCCTGTGATCGGGATCCTGACCGGCCTGCTCAACGCCCGCCATGTGCTCTACTCCGCGGCGCTCGGGCCGTGGTTCCGCGGTCGCTCGTTCGGGGAGCGCGCGGTCGCCGCGCAGGTATTGACCGACGAGGTGTTCGCGCTGTCGCTCTCACATTTCCGGCGCCTCGGCCGGTTCGATGCGTTCGGCTACTGGTTCGCGGGGATCGTCATCGACTTCATTCCCTGGTTCTTGGGAACCCTCTCCGGGGCCCTACTCGGTGACGCGATCGTTGATCCCGAGCGGCTCGGCCTAGACGTGATTTTTGCAGCGGCGATGGCCGGACTGGCCGTCGGGCTGATCACCAGCCGGCGCGAGCTGGTCGCCGCCGTCGTTGGGGCTGTCGTCGGCGTTGCCGTGTCGCTGGTGGTCTCGCCGACCCTCGGAATCATCGCCGGCGGGTTCGTCGGGCCGGCCGCCGGTCTCCTGGTTCCAGCGGCAAGCACGCAAGATCGTGCCCCGAGCCGCAATGAGGCGCCCCCGGACCGCTACCTGATGTCGCGCACCCACAAGGAAACTCCGCCCGAGGCGGAGGAGGCGCCGTGACAGCCGTGTACACGGGGCTTGCGTTGATCATGTTCGCCTTCACCTACCCATCACGAGCGGTCGGGCTGCTGGCGCCGGGTATCGACCGGCTGCCGAAGTCGGCCCTCGACTACCTTCAGCTCGTTGGGCCGGCGATTCTGTCGGCGCTGGCGGCGGTCAACGTCATGATCGCCGTCGAGGACGGTCATTCGGTCTTCACGGTCGGGCTGCCCTGGCTGTCGGTCCTGGCGTGCATTGCGTTCGTCGCATGGCGCCGGAACCTGTTCATCGGGCTCGCGGCTGCGGTCCTGATCGCGATCGTGGGCCGCGGGTTGGGGTTAGGCTAGGAACCGCCGCGGTGGCGCCACCTCACACGCTGACAGAAGTCACCTCCGCGCTGGAGCGCCGCCGACGCGCCGTGGGCGCGTTGTGGCCGGCTGACACCATCGTCTTGATCGGCGCAGGAACAGCGGTCCCGGTTCCGGGACGCGGCGATCGAACTTATCCGTTTCACGCCCACAGCGAATACTTCTATCTGACCGACCGCGAGCGGCCCGGAGGTGTGCTCGCGTTTGACCCCGGCGATGGGTGGTTCGACTTCGTCACGCCGGTGACACGGGACGAGGCCCTGTGGGAAGGTGCGGATCCGTCGTCGGTCGACGGCATCGACATCGCGGAACTGGAGTCGTGGTTGGCACCACGGAAGACCAAGAACATCGTATGGCTGGGAACCGCAGCCCACGCGGCCAGCTTTGATCCTCAGCTCCAGGCCGATCTTCGATACGCGCTCAACAGCGTGCGCCGACCCAAGGACCAGATCGAGCTGGGTCGGATGCGAATCGCGGAGGAGGCCACACGCGCGGGATTCCAGGAAATCGTCCGGAGAATGGAGAGCGGCCGAACCGAGCGCCAGTTGCAGGCCATGGTGGAGTCGGCCTTTTTCCTGAACGGCGCAGACAACCTGGCCTTCGACACCATCGTCGCCGGCGGCCACAATTCTGCGGTTCTCCACCATCGGCCCACGACGAGGGCTATTCGCGAAGGCGACCTGGTCTTGATCGACGCCGGAGCCGAGTTTCGCGGCTACGCGTGTGACATCACCCGCACCTATCCGGCCGCGGGCCGCTTCAGTCCCGAGCAGGCTGCTCTGTTCCACATCGTTCGGGAAGCGCATTCGGCGGCATTGGGACGCTGCACCCCAGGAACTGAATGGAGGGACGTGCACCAGGCGGCGGCGATGGTGATCGCTCAAGGGCTGGTGGATTTCGGGCTGCTTCGCGGCACAGTCCAATCCCTGGTTGAACAGAGTGTTCAGTCTCTGTTCTTTCCACACGGAGTCGGTCACCTTGTTGGCTTGGGAATCCGAGATGCCGGCGAGGTCCTGAAGGGGCGTCAGACAGATCCCGATTTGTTTCCGAAGCTCCGTGTCGACCTGCCGCTCGAGCCAGGCTACGTGGTCACCGTGGAGCCCGGCGTGTACATCGTCCCCGCTCTCCTACGAGATCCTCCTCTAAAAGCGTTCAGTCGAGACTTCGTCAACTGGAGCTTGGTCGAACGGATGGCCGGTTTTGGCGGCATTCGCATTGAGGACGACGTTCTGATCACCGATTCCGCACCTCGGGTTCTGACCGCGCAGGTTCCCGTGGAGGTATGAGGTGGCCAGAGTCAGGCATCCCGGCCAACGGTCGGCTCAAATCGCCTGTGCTGGCAAAGAAACCAGGCCAGAGCCAGCGTCAGACTAGCCAGCCAGACCGGACCATGACGTCGCGGTTTTCTATCTCGTCGTACCCGCGAAACGCCTGGATCCGTGTCGGCCGCAGCCGGAAGAGCATCCAGCCGTCCATCTCTCTGGGGTCCCAGCCCATGGCCGACTTGAACCCTTCGGCCAGCTCGCCAGAATCGTTGGCCGCCCCGCTGTAAATGACGTCGGCGTCGATGACGAGTGCATCCGACGGATCCCCACCGGCGAGCTTCACTCTGGGGTTATCCGTCAGATTGTGAGCAGTTGCGCTCGCGCCCCTGGTGGTGATGACTAGAGAGCTGCCATCCCACCAGGCCGAGCACGCGATCAGGTGTGGACGACCGGCAGCGTCGGCGGTCCCGAGCCAGTAATCGCCCTGCTTTTGCAGAGCAGCGAGCACATCCGTCTTGCGAGTCGCGGTGTCTCTCATGTCAGTAGATCCCCCATTCATCCGACCCAGAAGTCGAGCGCATCAACCACTCCGATCGCCACCGATGCGGATCTCGTACCCGATCCACGTCGATCGCCGAGCCCCGGTCGCGTCGTAAACACGCTGTGCGATTTCGTTGTCGGGCGCCGTGAACCACTCGAGCTGGCTCAGGCGATGGCGCCGGGTCGCATCCAGAGCCGCCCCGACCAGCGCCCCGCCGAGCCCTCGGCCGCGGGCACTCTCGGTGACGAACAGATCGCTCAGCAGCGCGATCCGTGCAGCGCTAACTGAGGAGAAAGTCCAGTAAAGGCACGCGAATCCGACGAGGGCGCGGTCGTCCCAGGCGCCAAGCAGGAGTCCATCGCGGGAGGGTTCGGCAAAGCGCGCAAAAAACAGACGGTTCTGTTCGTCATCCGGTTCGAGGACGCCATAGAAACGCTGATACCCGGCGAACAGCGGAAGTCCTTGATCAACCTCGTCACGAGACACAGGCCGAATCTCCAATCCCACAGCGGCAGCGTCTCCCCGTCCTAGCCGCGAATTTCCGCGAGCATCGTCGCCAGGTGCCCCAGCAACCGATGCTGGATCAATGACCCGTAGCTGACCCGCGCCACACCGAGTTGGGCCAGACGGGAGATTGTCGGCGCGTTCGGCAGGGCGAGGATGTTGACCGGGCCTCTGGCGGCGCCGACGAACTCTTCTATGGCCCGCTCGTGCCGTAGGAAGATCGGATACACGCAGTCGGCCCCAGCCTCCAGGTAGGCCTCGGCGCGCGCGATACCCTCGGCGAGATGCTCCTCAGACGCGTTTCCATAGTCGGCCAGAAACACATCCACGCGTGCGTTGATCACCAGCTCGTACCTTCGTGCAGACGCGGCCCGGCGCACGGCAGAGACTCGCTCTGCCTGTCGACCGATTTCGATCAGACCACCGCTCTTGTGGTCTGTGTCCTCGAGGTTACAACCCGCGGCCCCGGCTTCCAGGAGCGCATCGACGAGCCGCTCGGGGGGCAGGCCGTAGCCCGACTCCGCATCAACCGTGACCGGAACCTCGACTGAGCGGGCGATCCTCGCCGCCGCGGCGAGCATCTCGACGACGGGGGCGCGCTCCTCGTCGTCATAGCCGAGAGACTGCGCAACACCACCACTGGTGGTCGCGACAACAGGGAAGCCGGCCGCGACGACGGCCCTTGCGGATGCCACATCCCAAGCGTTGGGCAAGACCAGCGGCCTGCCGGGAACGTGCAGTGCTCGCAGATGTTGACAACCCTCCTCAAGCATCACGACGCTTTTCTACCGAGTTTCACGACCCACTGGTTGGCCAGCTATGGAAAACTGCGTCGAGTTCGTCCACGAGCCGGCCCCGCAGCTTGAGAATCTCGATGCCCCGACCTGCCATGTGCTGTCCCGAATCGGGGTCCATCCACTCTCCTTCCCACGAATCGACAACTACGTTTCCCGATGCAACGGCCAGCGTCTTGACGGGCCTGTATCCCTTCTGCTTGCCGAGGCGCCGCTCAAGGTGGTCGCGCAGCGCGTTCTTGCCGTGGATCGCCGCAACACCCGCGTATCGCGCCGTGACGTCGTCGGTAAACAGGGCGCAGATCGCGTCAAGGTCTTGAGCCGCGAAGGCTTGCTCAGCCATGCGAAGAAGGCTGTCCACCGTCGCCGGGTCCATGCCCTCTTGCGACCGCGCCAGGGTAATGGCATTCCTCATCTGCTCGAGGTGAGCGAGATCGTGCCCGGCCAGCTTTCGGACCATCAAACGAACGTCCTCCCCTCCCTGCTCCGAGTGAGCGCCGCGCCTGTCCAGCTGTTGTGGAGTCAGGCTCCGGATGAGCTCGAGGTTCGCGGTCCGCAGCCAGCGGAACGCGACGCTCAGCCGCGGTACATCGAGCTTGGCGAGCCGCGAAAAGCCTTTTTCGTCGTAGCCCGGATACGTCGGATTGTCAGCGGACAGCGCGAGACGAAGCCGAAAGCCGTACACGATGTCGACGTCCAGGAGGTGGCCAAGGACGTCATGAAATGACCAGCTGCTGGAATCTGACTTATCGGACAGGATGGCTTCGTCGCTCTGGCTGATCATCGTGTCGACCGCGCGCGACGTCGTTTGCAGGACCTCGAGCGGATCGCGATCGCCGAGAACCTCGAGCAGCGCCTGGACATAGGCCGCCGGCTCAGCAGCCGCATCCGGGATTTGAATTACGGAAGCCGAATCAGACATCAAAACCACCTCCACTGGGTTAGTCGGATGCTCAGGCCGCCCGCCGCCGCCGTTTGGGCGCTAGCACCGCGGCCAGATCGGCGGCGAAGGCTTCAGCGTCGCGTCGAGTCAAGGCGGCCGTGGTCACACGGATCGCGGGCGGCGACTCGAGCCGATATGGCGCTCCCGGGGCGACGCTCCAGCGCCGCTCCAGCAGCGCGGCGACGACCGTGGCCTCGTCGGGGACGGGGATCCAGACGTTGAAACCGGAACGGCCGATGGCAGCGATCCCGTGGCGGCCAAGCTCTTCGATCAGACCCTGCCGCCGTTCTGAGTAGATGCGGGTGGCGCGAACCAGTCCGGCGCGGACGCGCTTCTGTCGCATAAGCTCGACGACAAGGCGCTGGAGGATCTCGCTGACCCAGCCAGGGCCGACCGCGTGACGGCCCTGGACGCGGCTCAATGTCTCTTCGTCACCGCCGATCAGGGCCAGTCGGATGTCGGGCCCCAAGGCCTTCGCCAGCGATCGGACGCGCGCCCATCGCCTCTGGCCCGGCGCGATCGAATATCCGTCGACGCCCGCGATCGGACCCTGGTGATCGTCTTCGACAACGAGCAGGCCGGGATTACGGGCCAGCACGCGCCTGAGCTCGCGAGCGCGTTCGCCGTCGAAAGCGGCGCCGGTCGGATTTTGCGCTCGGGGCGTGACCACCACAGCCGCGGCGCCGGCGGCGATGGCCTTGGTCAAGCCGGGCGCCAACGGTCCTCGGTCGTCGATGGGTATCGGCAGCGGCACAAGCCCCATGGCGCGGATGAGGTCGATGGTTGGCGAATAGCAGGGATCCTCGACCGCGACTACGTCACCCGGCCCCAGGTGAGCGTTGAGCACACGCTCGACGGCATCAAAGGCACCGCTCGCGAGCGCAATTCCACCCGCCTCGACGCCGGACTCGGCTAGATCCGCACGGGCGAGCTCGATCAACTCTGGGATGACCGGTTCGTCGTCATAGGAACGGTGGTCGAGATGGAGACGAGCCAGCGACGCGCGGAGATCGGGCAGCAGTTCGGCGTCAGGGTTGCCGCTCGACAGATCGCGGACCCCAACCCCGACCGTTCCAGTGGCCACCGTGACCAACGCCAGAGGCGGCCGGATGCTTACTACTGAACGTCGACGCTCGCGGGTGACGATCAGGCCCCGGCGACGAAGAGTCGTGAGCGCGGCCGCGGCCGTAGCGGTGCTGACGCCCGCTGAGGCCGCCATTTCCCGGACCGAGGGGACGGCCTCCCCTGGAGCCAGAATCCTCGTGCGGATGGCCGCCTCGATGGTCGTTGCCAGGCCACGGGCGCTCGGGTCCACAAACTGTAGTTCCACAGATGAGCCAACTGTATTATGACAGATGATGGACGCTGGATATGCAAGCGAACGCACTCGGGTCCGGCGCCAGCCTCGTCGCGGGCGCTACGACGCGAACGCTGTATATGAGGTGCTCGATGCGGGGCTGGTCGCCCATGTTGCCTTTGTCGAGGGGCAGCAGCCGTTCTGCATTCCGATGCTGCAAGCTCGCATCGGTGACGTGGTGTACATCCATGGTTCCATCGCCAGTCGGGCAGTTCGAGTGCTTGGCTCCGGGTGCCAGGCCTGTCTCACCGTAACCGTGCTCGACGGCATCGTCCTGGCCCGGTCGGCCTTTGAGCACTCGGCCAACTACCGCGCGGCCGTGGTCCTCGGACGCTTTCGTCCCGTGGAGGACGCCACCGAGAAGGTCCGAGCATTGGCCGCCTTCACGGACAAGATGATTCCCGGCCGCTGGGAGGAAGTGCGCCAGCCGAGCGCCAAGGAGCTCAAGGCGACGGCGATCCTGGCCTTGCCACTTGGTGAAGCCTCTGTGAAAGTCCGAAGCGGACCGCCGAGCGACGACAACAGCGTCGACGCTCGGCGAGACACCTGGGCCGGCGTCCTTCCGCTGGAGACCAACTTCGGGACGCCTGTCCCCTCTCCAGGTTTGCGTCCAGGCATACCGCTGCCCGCGAGCGCCCGGCGCGTGCGCAGCCGCCTCAACGACCACACTGGAGCCCCGCGATCGATATCTCCCTGATCAAGGTGCCGTACCACGCCGGTGACCAGCGGCCGGCTTCGAGCGCGGGTCCGAAACGACTGATCGAGGCCGGCGTTGTCGACATGCTTCAGGGCCGCGGCCATTCCGTCATCGTCAGAGGGATCGATCGAGGCGGCGCCTTTCGCGACACCGCCTCGTCGTCGGCGGCGGTCAACAAGCGCTTGGCCGCAGTCGTCGCAGGCGCCCATTCGGCGGGCCGAATGCCGCTGATCGTGACCGGCTCGTGCGACTCGTGCCTGGGGGTTCTCGCCGGCTTCGACCACAGAGGGTGCGGTGCCATCTGGATCGATGCCCACGCCGACTTCAACACTCCTGAGTCGACGGCCACGGGGTTCTTTCCAGGCATGTCGCTGGCGATCGCGACTGGCCATTGTTACCGCGCTTACTGGTCTCAGATCGGCGACAACGCGCCACTGGCGGAGGAGGCGATCGCGATGTTCGGCGTCCGCGATCTCTCTCCCGAGGTCGAGCGTGAACGCCTAAAAAGATCGGCCATCAGCGTCGTGGGCTGGCACGACGGCAAGCCGGACAGCGCTATCGACGCCGCACTCGATCGGGTTGGTCAGCATGCAAGGGATGTGTATCTGCATATCGATTTCGACGGCTTCGCTCCGAACATCGCTCCCGGGATCGTCGACGAACCGGTCGAAGGCGGCCTAGCACTCGCCGATGCGCGGCTGATCGTCCGGGGGACTTGTGGGCGGTTTCGAGTGCGCGCGATTACGCTCGCGACTTACACGCCCGCCAACGACAAAGCCGACGCGACCCTTCGACTCGCGCTCGAGCTGGTCGATCTCATTGGCGAGTGCATCGAATAGGAGCTTCGACCGTGGGCACCGGAATCGACTACTACGAGCGAAGGGCTGGCGAGTACAACGCGACCAGCTGGAAGCGGGTCGACGCCGACGGCCGGGTGGCCGAAGTCGTCAGAAGCGCCCTTGACTCGCTGGCCCCAATGGACACCCTGGATGTTGGATGCGGCACCGGCTACGTGAGCGGTTGGTTGCCGGGGCGCATTACCTTGCTTGATTCCAGTCCAGCCATGCTCGCAATCGCAAGCCGCCGCGTCGATGCTGCTGCGGTGCTCGCTGCAGCCCCTTCACTTCCGTTCCAAGATGGCGCGTTTGGTCGCGCCTTCACATCCAACTTTTACGGCCATCTCGTCTGGCCGGATCGTCAACACCTGGTTTCAGAGATGCTTCGAGTCTCGCGCGAGATAGTTGTACTCGACCAGCTCGCGACGTCCGGGATCTTCGCTGAGGGACCGGAGGCGCGGCAATTGGAGGACGGAACGACTTTTACAATCCACAAGTGTTACTTCACGGTGGAAAGGTTGTTGGAGGAGATTGGCGGAGACGTTGTGATGACCGGGCCACTCTTTGCCATGGTGCGGCGAACGCGAGACGGTGGCTGAATGTGAAACAGCCGCAAGATTGCCCCTGGAGCGGGGAAGCGGCTGGCTGGAATGCCGAGTACTCGGGCGGACACTATGACGGGAAAGCTCCGGTGCCGCTCGTCGACGACATCCTGAAGGTCGAGCGCTGCCGCAATCGATTGGCGCTGAGGCCATTTACTAACCTCTAAGGAATTGACCATGCAAGATCCGGATACAGACGACTGGCGCCTCGACGACGAGATACTGGGGCGCCGTAGGTGACAACCCGTCTGTCCGTATGTCGGAGAGGGCCACCTGGCCCCCGCTCGGCGGCTGCAAGCTGCCGCATATACAGCAAGATCGTGACAGCCACCAAGGCCGCGTCCAGTTAACCTCTGGCCGTCGGCATGCGCGCGACGCCGTGGGCATCGTGCGCAGCGCCGCTTGGCATAATCGGCACCACTGCGTGATGGTTGGACAAATCCGAGAAAACCGCGATCACGTTGCTGGCATCCTCGCCGGCGTTAGTTCGACGGGGGTTGCTGGTTTGGTTGTGCTCTACATAGCTCTGATCCGCGCCCAGGGCGGACCTCCGCCGGATACTCCCCTGACTGTTCCCTTCGTGGCCTGTTACCTGGTAGCTATGGCGCTGCTGCTCGCGACCTCGCTGATGGCGCCGTTCCGAATCAGGCCACTGCTTCGCGCAGCGCCCGCCGCGGGACTTCTTGTTCTCGGAGTGCTGGCGGCGTTCTCCATCGGACTTCCAATCGTCGGCCTCGGGAGCTTGGCAGCCAGCTCCGCCGTCCTGGCCATCAGAGCCCAGCCGAGCGGTGCCTCAGTCGCGGCTGCGGCGGCAGTAGGCCTGGCTTCGATCGCCCTGCTGATCATTGGGCTGCAAATCGCGTCGACCTATATCGTCTGCTCACCCAGTGTGTCCTCGGGCGGAACGGCTGGTTTGTTCGGGACAAGCTCATACCGCTGCGACTACGGACATCTAGTCAAGCCTTAGCACGCCCGGTGAGCGGGGACGGCTAGGTGGGTCGACCGGGGCTGAGAGGGAGAGTTGACTATCGACGGCCTCGGGTCAAGCCTTTATCAATCAAGTCGAGACCTTGTTGAAACTGAACATCAGTCAGCTCACCTCAGTCATTTGCCGGTGGATCTGGCGACGTCTGCGGACACCGTTTCGTTCTGGGTGTCGAAGAAGCCCAACGGCATTGCAAGACCTGTCTCGGGTGGGCATACCTGCAAATTGACAAGGATCGGCCTCATCGGTTCGGCGAACTCATCGGCAATTCGTAAGCGAACTCGCCAGTTGGCATTTCGAAGGGTGGCGATGTAGCCGATATATAGAGCAGCGGCTCGGGTCCCGGGTTACGAATCGCATGGCGCGCGCCCGGAGGTGTGAATACCAGCATGCCGGCGCTAACGTCCTCCTCGTCGTCGTCGACGATCATGCGACCGCGGCCCTGCACGATCACGTACACCTGCTCGCGATTGGCGTGCGCGTGCAGCGACTGCTGGCTGCCCGGTAAAGCCTCTACCCAGGTCACGGCCATATTGTGTGAACCGAACTGTTCGGGCGCGAGTACCAGATGCGACACTTGCCCGCCACCGCGGCGATTCTTGGGTGCTTGATCAACGCTCTGTACGTGCACGGCGGCCTCCCTGACAAAGCTGCGCGGCACGGCACTCAACACGTGACACATCCTGGCCGCTTGGATTCGCCTCCGTAACATTCCTGACAGTCTCGGACGGAGGTGCGGCGTTTCATGCAAGACGGAACGTCAGGGTGCTGTCTGAAGCGCACGCTATCCGCTGTCCGGCGGTGGCGCTATCAGAATCCTGCGCCGAATTCCGGCTCCGTGCCCGCATTGCGGGACGAATCGTGCTTGCGTCGAGGCAATCAACGCTGCCGATCAAGTCCGTCGCCTGAGTGTTCATCCCCCTGGGTCAGCTCATAAATCCGACCATCGGGTGCCCGGAAGTGCACCCAAGCGGCCCCGTCCTCAGCCCGATAGGGCCCAAAGACCTCCACTCCGGACCGGCGCAACGCGGACGAGCCCTCATCGAGGTTATCAACCACAAAACCAACAACTGGTCCAGTGGTGAATTGCTGGTTGTAAGGAGAAGCTGGCCCAAAGACTTCTAAGACTCCGCCGTCTGGAAGGTGGCCGACCCAGAAGTCGTCGCCGGCCTTCTCCATGTCTAAACCCAGGACATCTTTGAAGAAGTTGACCGTATCAGCGGCGTTTTCGGTGCGCGTTCCGACCCATCCCAGCCTCTTGACTCTCATCGCCAGATTTTGTCGCTGATGCGCTGATCTGCGAACACTCGTCGCGACGAACTAGACCGTTCGCACCATGTCGTACCACGTCACGCCACGTTGCGCTGGGTGGCGATGACTCGCCACAACCTTGTAGCCCAGATGCCTGTAGAAAGCCTGGTTGCCCGATAGCTGGAGGCGCACCCCAAGCCTGACCTCGCGCAATCCGAGTGTGCGCGCATGTCCGTGCGCCCACTCCATTAGTGCGATGCCAATTCCCTTACGCTGGTACTCGGGAGGTACAGCAACGCGCCGGACATGAAGGTGGTCGCTCTCGACTTCGAGGCGTAGGCAGCCTACAGGGACAACTCCCATCCACGCAATGGCGCCACCGTGAGCCTCGAGGTCGTGGCGGACCAAGTAGGCGGACTCCCGAACCACGCCGCTGGGCGGGTCGAGGAGGCCCAAATAATGCTTGAATGCGGACTGCGTCAGCGTGTGCACGATATGCGCTTCGTCGCGGCCGCATGGCTTAATCATTAGCATCCGGAGATTCTTCAACCGACTGTGCCCCTCGTTCTCCCGACCAAGTCATCCAGATCCTTGGAGCAAAGCGGCAGACGACAATCTGAATCCGAAAATTGGTCGGGGGCCGGGGATTTGAACCACGAGTAGCCGCTTCAGCGCACCACTTGAACCCGCTTGTCGATGCCGCGCCACGTCACGTCGACGTGAGGATCGCGGACGCGTGTTGGTCATTTCCGTCGGGCGGGTTACTGGCGTGGTCTCCCCTGGCTCAGGGTCAGATCGCGGCTGACCCGGGCGTCGCGCCAGAAACCCGTCCTCGCGCAATACCGATAAGGCAGCGGTCCATCGAGTTATGCCCAGCACGCCGCCGCCAGCTCGGAAACCCGCCGCATCGGCGCTACCGCTTCCCGGCGATGTGGATGTACTCAGCGTAAGCGTAGGTCATCGTTGCTCGATTTCCTTGTAGTACATCACCGTCGCATGAAGGCCGCCGCGCGGGAGTACCGAATAGTTGGGAATCCTGCCGACCCTCTTCCAACCTGCCCGCGTGTACAGCCGTTCCGCTTCGCTGCCTTCGTTCGTGTCGAGCACAAGAAGCGATTTGCCGCAGTCACGTGCCAGCTCCTCGGCGGCGTTCAGAAGGGCCGCGCCCAGACCCCGTCGCCGAGCCCGGCGGTGCACGAGCATCTTGGCCAGATCCGCCCGATGCGGCTGGTTTTCCGGCTGCTCGAGCACGAGTTGGACCGTGCCCAGAATCCCTGTTTCGTCCTCAGCGACCAACAGCGCTCGGGCGCCGCGATCAATGCCGGCCCCGATTTGCCGCCAGAAATCCCGCGCCTCGTCCGGCGCCAGCGGATGCAGGAAACTGACCGCGGCTCCGTCGTCGACGCAGTCGATCAGCAGCGCCGCCAGCCCCGCGATGTCTTCCTCGTCGAGTATGTGGAGGCGCCTGACCAAAGTCGAAGCGGCCATCACGCCTCCGCATCGATGACCGCGTACCGGGCTTTCTTGCGGGTCGGATTGTGGTATGCAGTGGGCCGGTCGAGTTGCAGCGAAAAGCAGTCTCCGATCTCGAGCCTGTGGGTCGCATCGCCCAGCGTGAAGTCGATCGCGCCTTCGAGCACCCACAGCTGCTGATGAATAATCCGATTCCGCCCTGCCCTCTCGAAGGTGACGCGGGCGCCTGGCGGAAGAGTGATCTCGACTATCTCGATGGGCGATGTGGTGCCAGGCGGCGAGACGCTGCGGCGGACATAGCCTGAGTTGGGGTCACGCCAGACCGGCTGGTCTGCCCGGCGGGCCAGCGGCTGAGCGGCTGCGCCTTGCAGCTTGAACAGCGCCTCTAGCGGCACGTTGAGCGCTGCCGCGATCTTGTCGAGGACGACAGCCGTCGGACTGCTTTCGGCCCGCTCGATCAACGAAAGCGCGGAGCGGCTGACACCCGAGGCGGCCGCGAGAGCGTCCAGGGAAAGCTCGTGGCGCGCCCTGAAGGCTTGGAGGTTGGCGGCGATTCGCGTGTTGACCGCCGCCCTAACCTCCTGTAGTATGGACACTTCCTCCATTATAGTGGACGCATTCAGGTTGGTGAGTCTCATCCGGAGTGAGGTCGGTGCGAACTCGCCTGTTGTTACGCGGGCGCGGAGCCTCGCCCAAATCATTCGTACCGAAACCGGACGTCGCTGGGTGGGCATTTATCGAGTTGTGGGCGGCGAGGTGCATAACATTGCCTGGAGCGGTCCCACGGGCCCAGCGCATCCGACCTTTCCGATCGCTGCCGGCCTCACCGGGATAGCTGTGCAATCGCGAAGTACGGTCATCGCCAATGACGTAGCGCGCGATCCTCGTTATCTGACGAACCAGGCGTCGACGGGCTCTGAGTTGATTGTCCCGATTCTGATTGGCGAACAGGTCGTCGGGACTCTGGACGTCGAAGCCGCCGAGAGAGGCGCTTTCGACGAACGCGATCGAGTCTTGTTCGAAACTTTGGCGGCAGCTCTCGCGGAACTGTACGCATGATTCTGGAGGAGTCATGCATCTGACTGCAGACATGAAGCGCCTCGTTATTGGAGCAGCGGGTTCGCCAGCGACGAAGCTGCTTGGAGCTCCTTGTCCTGGTTCGCCGAACAGACGCCATCTATAAGCACCATCTCGGTTGATGCCCACCCAGCCTCCGGGTCGTCGTGATATGAGTTGCTGCGTTGGGGTTCGGTCTCCTGGCAGCTTGGGTGAAGGCCAAGCGCCCGCTCCCCAGGCAGTCCGTGTTGTGTGGTGGGTGCCAGCGATAAACGCCACGCCGAGCCACGGCGCGCTCAGCTTGCCAAATGCCGCTCCGGAGGAGAGAGACAACGCTTCGACCGTCACCGTTTTATCCCTGGTGATGCGAAAAGACCACGTCCGTCACGTCCTTGGCGAGAGTCCAAGGACTTCAGTGGGAGATAATTGCGTCGGGGTTCGGGACCATGCGCGGATCTACCACGACAACGACCTCTTCATCACGGATCAGGCCGACGGTTTGGCACGATGATCCTTGCGCCCGACATAGCCCTCGCACAGAACCTCAACGGCTGCCATCTGCTCTTTCACCTTAGTAGGAGCCAGCGGCTCTGGAACGCCTCGGCACCGACGCGGACTCCGAGGCCGACCAGCACAGCGCCAAGCAGGCCGTGCATCACGCGCTGGACAGCGGCGCGACGAAGCAGCCGCCCGAGCCGTTCCACCGCCAACGCGTATCCCGTCAGCCATGCCAGGGTCAAGAGGCTGAAGTTGGTGCCGAGCGCCAGGAGCAGCCACAGGGTCGGCTTAGAACCCGCAAATTGCGGTAGCAGGCTGGTGAAAAACGCCAGCATCTTCACGTTGGACAGGTTGCTGACGAAACCTTGCCGAAACGCGGACCTCGCATCGAGCCGTGACGGCACATCTGCTGGCAGTTGGAGCCCATCTGACACCATCGTCGTGAGAGAGCGAATCCCGAGGTAGATCAGATACGCCGCGCCGGCCAATTTGATGATCGTGAAGACCACGTCAGACGCCAGCACGAGGGCAATGAGCCCGGCGCTCGTGCAGACGGTCCAGGTAGCTTGGCCACCTGCGACCCCGAACGCCGTGGCGATCCCGGCCCGCCGAGTACCGAGAAGGGTATTGCGGATCGTGAGCGCCGTGTCCTGCCCGGGGGTGCAGATCACCACAAGTGAGACACCGAGGAAGAGGGCGTACTGGCTCAGACCGATCAAGGCCGCGCGTCTGCGCCCAAGCTAAACGCCGCAAGAATCGGCACCAGCTGCTCCAGGCTGTCCACAGTGAGCTGGGCGCCGGCGTTGTTGAGGTCGACGGTTGTCGCCGCCCCAGTGGCAACCCCGATCGCCGGCATACCGGCGGCGTTGGCCGCCTCCATGTCCCATGTCGAGTCGCCCACGTACCAGATGTCCGCGGGTTCGAGCGCGAGCTCGTGCGCGGCAGCCAGGAGCAGATCCGGAGCCGGCTTCGCATGTTGGACGTGGCTGCCATCGATGACCGTCGGCCGGTTCGAAAGATGCAGCGCGTGTATGGAGGCATCGACCTGATCGCTTCGGCTCGAGGTGGCGATTGCCCAGGGAATGCGACGGCCCTCCAGCACGACCAAGAGGCTGTGCACGCCGGGCAGCGGTCTCGGGTCCGTGTTCAAAAGATCATAGATCTCGCCGGCGCGGCGGTCGATTGATTCAGCCTGAGCCGCATCGATGGGTCGTTCGGCTGCCTCGGCCACGATTCGGGCGAGTCGCCGTCCGTCCGATCCGATCAGCTGGGCGATCTGGTCGCGATGCGCCGGGATCGCGCGCTCCTCGAAGACCCGCAGCCACGCGGCGATCCTGGCGCCGACGGTATCGACAAGCGTGCCGTCCAGATCGAAGACCCGGGCCGACGGGGCCGATCCGTTTTCGATCACGACATCGATCCCTATGTCAGCTCGCCACCGGGATCGCGGGATGCTCCTGCAGCCAGTCGAGCACCTCGCGCGCATGCTCGTTAGGCGGAAAGATCGGGAAGAAGACGTGCTCGATGCGCTGGCCGTGAACGATCAGGGTCAGACGCTTGTAGAAGCGCCGGCCATCCGCCTCGAAGATGGGCAGGCGCAAGGCTTTGCGAAGGGCGAGGCTCGGATCCGACAGCAGGGGATACGGGAGACGCAACCGCAGCGCCAACTCACGCTGATAGCGCGGTTCCTGGACAGACAGTCCGTAAACCTCCTCGAGACCGGCGTGCAGCAGATCGCCGAAGCTGTCCCGAAAACCGCAAGCTTCCGCCGTGCATCCACGGGCTCCTGGGATCTGATCCCAACCCATCGGCATGTCTTCGCCCGGAACACCGGTGGTGGGATAGACGAAGAGGACCCAGCGTTCATCACCTACCGCTCGCAGGTTCACGTCCCGGCCATCAGTCGAACGCAACGAAACGTTGGGGAGGCGCAAGCCGCCAAGATGGTCCGCGCTGCCGTCGTCGGCAGGCGCTGGGAGGTTTTCGGGGAGCCCGTAGCGGAGAGGCGCGACAGGGGCACGTTGCCCGTCCTTTGATGTGAAGCCGCGGGCGGCGGCCGCGTGGAGGCGAGCACGCAGCATCTCGCGTCTGGAGTTGAGCTCCTCGACCAACGCGTCCAGACGCCTGATCTCTCCGTGATACGCCGCCAGCGACTCTGGGCAGTCGTCTCCGTGCACATGGCCCTGTCGGAGGCACTCGATGAACGGCTTCGTGCCTTTGACTGACAGGCCCACGGCCGTCAATTCTTTGACCTGCCTGACCAGCTCGATCTCGTGCTCGCCGTAGGTCCGATAGCCGTTGGTGGATCGGTTAGGGGTGATGAGGCCGATGGCCTCGTAGTACTTGAGAGCCTTGTGGGTTACGCCCGCCATCTCGGCCGCTCGTTTGATGTTCATGCCCCTACCAGGCGACAAGATAAACCCGTCCCCATAGGGCCAGGTCAACGGTCTTGGGACTCGGCTTCCGACAACCCAGCCCGCTGCTCGGAGAGCGATCGGCGCTGGCGCCCGGAAGCATCGAAGTTGCCGGGCGAGAGCCAGGCTTCGAAGCCCGCCCGAACGCCGGGCCACTCGCCATCGATGACCGAGAACCAGGCAGTGTCGCGATTCCGGCCGTTGGCCACACGATGCTGCCTGGACACGCCCTCGAATACGAAGCCAAACCGCAGGGCCGCCCGGCGTGAAGGAGCGTTATCGACGTTGCACCTCCATTCGACGCGCCGACATCCGAGACCGTCGAAGGCGTGGCGACACATCAGGTAGATCGCCTCGGTCGCCTCTCGGGTGCGCTGCAATGCGGGGGACAGCCAGATCCGCCCGATCTCGACCACCCCGTGCTCAGGCACCATACACATGTAGGTCGCGACACCGCGCGCGATGCCGGTCGCGCGCGGAACGATGGCATACGCCAATCCATCTCGATCCTCGCCAAGCCACCGCAGCCAGGACTGGAAATCGTCCTTCGTCGCAAACGGCCACTAAGGGAGATACGACCAGGTGTCCTCGGCGCCGGCTGCAGCCGCGTACAGCCCTTCGAGGTGACGGTCCACCTCGAGCGGCTCGAGGACCACGGTTTCGCCGTCGAGCTGCTTCCGCTTGGGCCTTCGTGCAGGCTTCCAGGTCAGCTCGACGCCCATCGTGTGGAACTTAAACCCGGCCTCGAGGGGTCGGGTCAACCGTCGAGCAAGCGATTGGGCAATTTTCAAGTCACGCGGCGTCGCGACCGTGAATGCGCTGGAGCGCCACCTCCAGGTTCGATAGAGCGAGCAGCTCTTCGGGGCTGCCGTCGCGGGGCGGGTAGATCACCTCTCTGTTGATGCGCCTTTTGACCGCCTTTGCGTCACCGCCGGTGAGGTACACCTTACGGTCCCACCCGCGCGTGTATACGGCGCCGGAGCGGCCCAGGTCGAGACACGTGATGTAGGGCGGCTGGACGTAGCGGACCTTGGGTATGCCGAGGAGGTCTCGCGCCGCGTTCTCGCCCGCGTAACGGCCAATCTGAAGCGCGTGCTGGCACGACTGCAGCACGGTGTGGCCATCGCCTCCGTCGGCGGCGGCGGCGTCTCCGGCGACGAAGACGCCAGCCGCGGTTGGGGCTTGCAGGAACTGGCCGACCACCACCCTGCCCAGGTGGTCGTGCTCACCAGGGACCCGGCGGGCGAACTCGGCTGCTTGCATGCCGGTTGTCAGCACAACCGCATCACCGGAGATCACCCGCCCGCTCGCCAGCACCAGCCTCGTCGAAGTCATCGCATCGATGGTCGCGCCCAGGATTACCTCGATCCTCGCGTCGGCAAGCGCGCGCTCGATGACGGGGCGCGGACCAGTTCCCAACTGGGAACCGACGGCTTGGGCACGATCGACGAGAACGACGCGGGCGCGTTCGGCCGCCCCATCGCCGCCGTGGCCGCGAATTCGATCGCGCAGCTCGAGCGCTAGCTCGATCCCAGTGAACCCGGCACCCACGATGATTACTGTGGTGACCCCCCCTCCACCGCGGACGATCTCGGCGAGGCGCTCGTCGAAGGCAATCGCGTCGCGGACGGTGTCGATGGAATTTGCATCGGCCGCGCCGCTGATCGGAGGCCGGCGCATGGTGCTGCCGGTGGCGACTACAAGTCGCGAGTACCTCAAATTCGTCCCGCCGTGGAGCATGAGGTAGTGCGATTCGCAGTCCAGCGCGGAAGCTTCGTCCTCGACGAACTCGACGCCAACCCTATTCAGAAAAGGTCGGAGATCGATCTGCAGCGCCTGCGGGTCCGCCTCGTAGAGGCGCGGTCGCATCTGCAGCATCGGCTCTCGTGACACGAGCGCGACGCCAGCCTGGGTTCCGGCCACGCGACGGGCGGCCAGCGCCGCCCAGAAACCGGCAAAACCGCCGCCTACCACCACCAGCCGTTCGCTCACGATCGACGGCCGGCAAATCGACCGGCGAACCATGCTGGCAGGTCGGTCGCCACAAACCGAGGTGATTTCCGCTTGACGCGGTCTGCGATGTCGACCAGCGTGTGCTTGGAGAGCTCCGCGCGCATCACGTCTTCGGCCGCCAACATGACCGCGTGGATTTCGCACACCCCCATGCGCGCGGCCCGCGGTGGCGCCTCGTCCGGCCATAACGCGCATCGGGCGCGGATTCCGCGGCACCTGAACAGCACTTCGTTGCCTTCGGCCCCCTCGACGATGTCCAACATGGTCACCTCGCCGGCGGGGCGCGTGAGCCGCCATCCGCCGCGAACGCCTTCGCTGGCGACGACCAGGCCCGACTTCTCGAGCTGGGTGAGGAGCTTCCGCATCAGCGCGAGCGGTAGCTTCTGAAAATCTGCGAGGTCTGTGGCGCTCGGAGCCGTGTCTTCCGGGGCAAGACTGAGGTTGAGCAGAGTGTGCAGTGCGTATTCGGCGCGGGCACCGTAATGTGGCATCGTCGAACTACGATGTTATCAGTCGTAGTTTACTCAGGTGTACGTCAGCCCTCGACGATCACCAGATCTCCCAGTCGAGCCCAGGCATAAAGCGTCGACATCGGCCCCGATTGGACGTTGACACAGCCATGGCTGCCGTCCCGTTGATCGGCACCGGGCCCCCAGTCGGTTCGCCAGGGGGCGTCGTGGATGAAATAGCCGCCGTCGGCAAACTCCATCGCGTAGTTGGACCAGAGCGGGTCGTAGTAGTAGGGACTGCCCTTCGGCCAGGGCGAAACGAATCGGTACGGCGAGCGCTTGGCGAAAACCCGGAAAGTCCCCGTCGGGGTAGGGAGCTCGGGCCGTCCGGTCACGACGACGGCATCAACGACGAGCCGGCCATGGTCGTATGCCCACAGGTGTTGTTTCGAGATGCTGACCAAGATCTCGCGATCGGCGGCAAGCTCCGGGGCTGAACCCTGCGCCGGCCGAGCCTGGGCGGTGGTCGGGCTCGGGCTTGTAACCCCGGGACTGGCCGGACCTTCGGTAGGGCTTGGGGTGAAGTCGGCCGCAGCCGTCGGTTGAGACGTGGCAAGCTGTGTCGCGGAAGGAGCCGGCGCAGCCGCTGAGTTGGGTGTCGACCCGCACCCGGCCGCAATGGCCCAGAGCAGAACGCAGATAAATGCTGCGGGCACCGACGGACGGCCGGCGACAGCCATGCCTCGACCTCTAGACCAGGTCCCCATAACAAGTCAGACGCAGCCGACACCGGGGCGTGTCGCAGCCGGCGAGCTGGTTTTGCTTCTGATTGGTGCGACACAACCCGCGTCTGCGCGCGTCCTATTGAGCAGATGACGGCGGGCGCGGCGTCGGCCGGAAGCTTCGACGAGTTGCTGGGGCCGTTGCTCGAGCCCGGCTACCGGCTGGCAACCGCGATTCTGGGAGATCAAAGCTTGGCGGAGGACGCGCTTCAGGAAGCTGCTTTCAAGGCGTGGCGCCGCATCGACACAGTCCGCGATCCGTCCGCGCTGAAGGCCTGGTTTCTCTCCATCGTCGCGAATCAGTGCCGGAGCATGCGCCGAGGGCGCTGGTGGTCGGTGCTCCCATTTCTTCCCGGCGCGGGTGGTGCGGCATCGTTCCAGGAGGGCATCGTCGTCGAAGGCATCGACATCACGCGCGCACTTGACCGCCTGCGGGCACAAGATCGCGCGGCCCTCCTACTCCACTTCTATTACGAGCTGACCTACGCCGAGGTGGGCCGGTGTCTGGGCATCTCGATGACCGCCGCCCGCTCTCGGATCCATCGCGCCGCCCGCCGCGTTCGGCCCGACCTGGAGATAAGCGAGCTTGGCTGACCCCTACGACGAGATGCGGCGTTTGATGACCGCGTACGCGGAGTCCATCCACGTCGATTCCGGTCTCAGGAGACGGATCGGGGCGAACGTCACCTCCCGACGAAAGGGCCGGACCGGTTTATGGTTGGCCTACGTCGCGACCGGCGTCATCACCGTCCTGGTGGTGGCCACGTTCGTGTACATCCGGCAGCCTGGTGCTCCCAGGCCTGCCGGGCCGCCGACGTTCACGACGTTCACGACGCCGTCGCGGGATTCGTTGCCCTCGGCGATCGTGGAGGGACCGGACGGCGCCATGTGGTTCACGGAGAGGGGAGTGTCGGGTATAGGGCGTATCTCGCAGGCCGGGGCCGTCACGGAATACCCGTTGCCGGAGTCAAACGCCGCGCCCACTTCGATCGCGGCGGGCAGCGATGGCGCGTTGTGGTTCACCGCGCCGGGCGCGAACGAGATCGGTAGGATCACGACCGCGGGGCAGGTCTCGGAATATGCGCTGCCGACTCCCAGCGCTGAGCCGCAGTCTATCGCTCTCGGCCCGGACGGGAATCTCTGGTTCACGGAGCTGGCGGGCAACAAGATCGGCAGGATCGGGGTGGATGGAACCATCACCGAATTCGAGCTGCCGCGGCGCGGCGAGGTCCAATGCGGTTTCGTGTGCCCATACGGCATCGCCCGGGGGCTCGACGGCGCCCTGTGGTTCACGGAGTCACAGCTGAGCGCTGGCGGTGGCAATCGCGTGGGCCGCCTGACGACAGACGGCCAGCTCACGGAGTATCCGCTCCCCAGCGCCAATGCGCTGCCAACGTGCATCACCGCCGGTCGCGACCTGGTCTATGTGTGCGAGTCACGGACGTCACGGATCGCCGAGGTTGGACGCACCGGTGCGGTCACGGAGCGCAAGCTCCCCGGTGCCGCGGGATCGGCCCCTGTCGCAGCCGTCGCGACCAAAGACGGCCGCGTCTGGATAGTCGTGGGCCGGCAGTATCCCGGTGCCGCGGGTGGCGGCGAGGTCGCAATCCTGGGTCGCGACGGGTCGTTCACGACTTACAAGGCTCCTGCCTCGGCGGCCGTCCGCGATGGTGCGGCGGTGGATGCATCGGGCCAGCTGTGGTTCGTTGCCGGATCGGCGGAGGTCATGCGCATGCGGCTCGACAGCTGAAGGCGCGGCCTCGATCACGCAAAGGTCTGCCGCTGGTCTGAGGTGGCGTCGGGCCACAGGCGCTCATGCTCGGCGGCGAGGATAGAGAGTGTCCGGGGCGTTGCGACCTGATCCCTCGACGTGGCTTCTTCGCCCGACCCCTCAGGACCAAACCCAAGCTCGAGCAACACCGCCGGCATCGCCGGATCGAGGTCTTGGGTGTTCACCCACACTCGAGTTGCCTGCCAGTCGCAGAAGCACAGACGAAGGATCGCCTGCATCGCCGCACCCCACACAATCTGGTTCGGGTTCCACGTCAGTAGGCGGCGCAGGCGGACGCAGCCGCTGGGGTCCGAGATGTCCGTGAGCACGGCGTAGCCGACGTTCAGGACGCCGCGATGCAGGACCAGGTGGGCGACGTTCTTGTCCTTGAGCAGTCGCGTATGCGCTCGGATCGACCAGGGTCGCGTCGGCCCGAAGGCAAGGTTGGCCTCGAGCCCAGCCATCACCGCGACGTCGTCCTTGTTCGTCAGTCGGAGCCCGACCCTGTAGATAGGCCTGGGATGGGTCGTCGAGTCCATGTCGCGTGAGACTAGACCCGGCCCTCAAGGGTGAGGTCAAGCAGGCTTGACGTGAACGTTTGGGTCCGGTCTACGGTTCATTGCGCCGCTTGCGATGACGAATGGAAGTGCTGAGGTTGCGTTGGCGACCATCGTGGTTGCGATTGCCGCCTCTCTCGCGGGGGCATCCGGCTATGGATTCTCGCTGATGGCTGCGCCGCTCTTGCTGCTGGCGGGCCTCGACGCCGGTCCCGTCGTGTTCAGCTGCCTGTTGTTAACGGCGGTGACGCGTCTTGCGGTGGCGATTCGATTCCGAGCTTCTGTCGAGCGGTCCAGCGCGGTGTTCTTGATCGCCGGGAGCCTACCGGGGCTCTTTGTTGGGAGCCGATTTGTCGCTGCCGGGAGCGCGAACCTGCTCCGAGCTGCGATCGGATTCACAGTCATGGCCGTGGCGGTCGCTTTTTTCGCGGTGAGGTCTCGGCCAAGAGACGCTCCGGGGCGGTGGCGATGCCTGGCGGCCGGCTTTGGCGGCGGCCTTCTGGGCGCCCTCGCCGGGCTCAACGGCGTTGGGCCAGCTTTTGGCGCTAACTCGCTCGAAGCTGTCGCCCAAGCAGCTGTTTGCCACCCTCGGCGTCTACGCCTTCGTCTCCGCCGCGATCGGGCTTCTGGTCGTGCTCGTGACGACGCGCATCCCTTGTGGGCCGCCGGCTATGCGATTGCGTGGGCCCCTGTCGCGTTGGCTAGCAATGCTGTCGGCGTCGCCGCGGGCCTGAGACTGAGCCCAGCGCGAATCCGACCCCTGGCGCTGCTGGTTTCGTTCGCAGCGGGCGCGGGCGCGGCGGCAACCGCGTTGCGGTGACGCCTAACCATCTCGGTATTGACCCGTCCCGGCAGGGCCTGGATTAGGCTCGACCGATGGGCGATCCGGAGTTCGACGGCGCATCCCTGGAGCGGCTGCGACGCCGGTCGAGCAGCAAGTGGACTAGGTTCGACCCGGACGTGCTCCCCGCCTGGATCGCGGAGATGGATTGGGAATGCGGGCGGGAGCGCGGGACCGATGGCCAGCCTCTCCCGCGCCGATGTTCATGGCGGCATCTGCGGGCCGACGGCAGTGAGGAGATACCGGGGGCACTGGGCGCCGAGTGTGCGCGTAGAGTTCCACTAGGACGGACCCGACCATCTCGGTGGTCGAGTTTGTCGTGGGATCAACGGATCAATCGAGAACTGCGATTGCGTCGACCTCGATGAGGTACCCAGGCTGAGCCAGCGTCTCCACTCCGACCAGCACATCGGCGGGCTTGTGTTCACGGAACACTGCTGTTCGGGCTTCCGAGATGGCAGGTAAGTACTCGGGTAGGTGGTGTACGACGTAAATCGTGATCCTAGACACCTGGTCCGTCCGGGCCCCCGCCGCGGCAAGTGCATTCCCAACATTGGCGAACGCCTGACGGGCTTGGGTAGCTAGGTCCCCGGCACCAACAAGGTTGCCATCAGTGTCGTCGGCCACTTGCCCGGCAACGAACACTAGCCGGCTCCCCCTCGCGGTGATGACCTGGGTGTAGCTCACGGGCTTGGACAAGCTCATGGGATTGATCAGCTCAAGAGTCATGGATGGCGTTCCTCTCTACGAAGCTAAGTTGGCCATTCAGCCGACACCCCATTATGAACCCACCTCTGTGCGCCTCCGAACCACTCATGCGCTGATTATTTCGGGAAATGAAATCGGGTCGCCAACGTTGACTCTAGGATCCCTGCCTCGACCTCGAGAATCTCCACGGAGGAATGGCCGACGAGAAACCCGGCGTCCTCGATTTGGCGTACTGCAGATTGGTATAGCAGCGAAGTGTTGAACGCCAGTACCGACGGCGGGCCATCCCAGAATGAAAGGACGGCTCGCTCGTCGCCGGTTGGAGAGCGCGCAAAGAGCACGCCCAGGAATCCCGCGTGAGCTCGAAACATGGGCAATGAGATGGTCTCGGCGAATTGCTGATATTCCCCAACGCGAGCTGGATCGACTGTTGTCCGCCAGATTCGGACGATCACGCCAGGGGCTTATGTCCCTGACAGTTGGTGAACGTCATTGCATTCAAGAAGCCGTCGATTCCGGCGATCACCCCCTCGGGCGCGTCAATCGGCATCAGATGACCAGAGCCGGACACAGGCTTGAACTTGGCAGACGGAATCAGCGCGGCCTTGCTCGATTGGCAAACAACCTCTCTCCGCCGAACGTGACCAGTGCTCGTCTTCACCAACCACGGATCGCCAAGCGCTGATCAGCGTTAAGACTCGAAATCTCAACCCCTCGCATGGCCAGTCCGAGGCCTTCGCTCGCTTTTGCGATCACGTCCGGCCGGTCGAAGTAGGTCGTTGCTTCCACTATGGCTTTAGCACGTTTCAGCGGGTCTTCCGATTTGAAGATGCCGGATCCGACAAAGACGCCTTCTGCGCCCAGCTGCATCATCCATGCCGCGTCGGCTGGCGTCGCAATCCCGCCGGCGACAAAGGTCACGACCGGCAGTCGGCCAAGAGTCTGTACTTCCTTTACGAGTTCAAGCGGCGCTCCAAGCTCTTTGGCGGCATGCACCAATTCGGCGGCCGACAACCCGGCTAGTGACCGGATTTCACGCTGCAAGAGGCTCAGATGGCGTTTCGCCTCGACGATGTTACCGGTGCCTGCCTCACCCTTGGTGCGAATCATGGCCGCCCCCTCCGCGATGCGCCTGAGGGCTTCACCAAGGCTTGTGCAACCGCAAACAAAGGGCACCTTGAAAGGGCGCTTGTCGATGTGGTTTTCCTCGTCCGCGGGGGTCAAAACTTCCGACTCGTCGATGTAATCGACTTCGAGCGCCTCGAGGACCTGCGCCTCGACGGTGTGGCCGATGCGGCACTTAGCCATGACGGGAATGGTGACCGCAGATTTGATGGAGCGGATTAATGCAGGATCAGACATACGAGACACGCCACCCTCGCGTCGGATGTCAGCCGGAACGCGCTCGAGTGCCATCACGGCGCAAGCGCCCGCGTCCTCAGCAATTCGGGCGTGCTCTGGTGTGACAACGTCCATGATTACGCCCTGCTTCAACATCCCGGCCAGCCCAGCCTTCAGCTTGAAGGTGCCGACAGCCGGGCCGCCGCTGCCAGACGCGGAACCGCTTGGGCCATCTCCGCCAGTTGTCATGCGCGCCACTTCGGTTTCGTGTGTTTGCATCAGCCCTCCTTAGCGATTGGGCACGATGCCCTTAACGTTGGAGAGCAACTCGCTCGACGTGTGTCCACTTGACAAAAATGGTGTCTTGGACAAAGGTGGCTCATCAGCGACTAACTGTTGATGATTGGATTTGCCCGAGGGTGCTGGGGATCCACCCGAGGACATGTTGCGCGTTCTCGTTCCGGGGAAAGATTGGGTAGAAGGGGTGCTTGATGAGCTGCGTGACTATGTCGACGTCCTGAGGTCTCGATATCAATGCGGCTAGCCGGCTGCCTGGACCAGCCCGATGGGCTCGAGGTACTTCAACTCTTTGACGGTCCAGGTCGACCATGGCAGCTGCTCGGTT
>Ga0209805_1000031_pt1 | contig 68983 bp, 63 predicted proteins | sample GraSoiAngelo_148_FD_185905 | JGI IMG/M metagenome (GOLD analysis project Ga0209805, IMG submission 185905) | Grasslands soil microbial communities from the Angelo Coastal Reserve, California, USA - 14_1009_09_20cm (SPAdes) (version 2) | ecosystem: Environmental > Terrestrial > Soil > Grasslands ...
TTGCGTTACGCTCTCAGCCGAAGAAGGCCCGACCTATTGCCGCGATATTGCTCCATTGCTCAATAATAATTGCGTCACTTGCCATCGGCCCGGAGAAGTCGTGCCGTTCTCGTTGCGCAGCTACAACGATGTTCGCAAGCATGGACGCCTGATCGCGGCGATTGTGCAGGCTAAAATAATGCCACCGTGGAGACCAATCGCGGGGTACGGTGAATTTTTGGGAGAGCGGCGATTGACGGAGGAGCAGGTGGCTTTGATCAAGAAATGGGTGCAGGCAGGCATGCCGGAAGGGGATCGAAAGGAGTTGCCAGAACCTCCCAAATTTTCCTCCGGGTGGCATTTGGGAAATCCGGACATCATCTTCACGATGCCAGAGCCGTACCATTTGCCGGCTGAAGGCGCCGACGTGTTACGCAACTTTGTTATACCGCTGAAGTTACCCGAAGGAAAATACATTCGTGCCGTCGAGTACCGACCCAGTAACCGGCGCATTGTCCACCATGCTGTCCTCGGCATGGATCGGACGGGGTCAGGGCGAACGCGAGACGGAGCTGATGGCCTGCCGGGATTCCCGCAGGCCTCCCTTGCGGGCGTTATTCTTCCTGGAAATCTGGGGATTTGGACTCCGGGTTGGGAACCTGTACCGCTGCCGGATGGATTTGCTCTCCCGTGGCCGAAGGGAACAGACCTCATCTTGCAATTGCATCTCTCGCCATCCGGCAAACCAGAGTCAGAACAATCGGCAGTGGGAATTTATCTCACCGACCAGCCACCGTCGAATTTCATGGTCGACATTTATATGGAAGACCTCCGAATCGATATCCCTCCGGGCGAGAAAGCATATCGAACACGGGATTCGGTGACGTTGCCTGTCGAGGTAGATGTTGTCGGACTCTATCCCCACATGCATCGACTTGGCAAAGAGGTGAAAGTGACGGCGCGGTTCCCGGACGGCACCGAGAAGATCTTGCTCTGGATCAACGACTGGAATTTCAACTGGCAGATGTACTATCAGAATGTGAAGCCGGTTCGATTACCTCCTTACACAGAATTAGTCATGGAAAGTGTCCATGACAATTCTGCCGAAAACCCGAACAACCCTTCGGTGATTCCACAACGTGTCGAGTGGGGTGATCAAACGCACAATGAAATGTCTGTTGTGATTGCTCAAGTCGTACCCGTCAATAAATCGGAGGGTTCGATGCTTTGGACGATGGAAAGCGAGAGAGAGAGCGAGAAAGGTAGAGAGAGAGAAAAGAAGCGAGAGCGCGCGGCAAATCAGCGTCAGGGATAACGCTGGGATCGACGCGCGCGACAAGACCGCTTAGCCGCCGGCGGCGACGCGAATGATTTCTATTCTGTCGCCATCAGTTAACGGCTTTTGCGGCCATTCACGGCGAGGCAACGCGACGCCATTGTGCTCGATTAAAATCGTCTCGGGTGGCAATTCAAACCGCCTGATGAGCTCGGCCACCGTTTGTGCGCCGCGTGCATCTGCTTCCTGGCCGTTGAGCGAAATATGCATTAGCCGGAAAGCGTTTGTTCCCAATCCTTCCAAACCGGTTCGAAACCGCGCTGCCGCAAGATGGTTGCGATTCTTTCCGGCGGTCGGTCATCACCAATTTCAAATTGACCGGTGGCTAGCTTGTCTTCGCCGTCCTGAAAATCCGGCGGAATGATTCGACCGCCCACGGTCTGATGCAGATGTTCGGTGCCGCGGCGGGTGTAGCCGCCGGGCTCGGTGTGACTGCCCGCGCTCATCATCGTTACGCCTAACGATACCAGCGCGTCGCGCAAAGAAGGCCGTTCGCGCGTGCTCAAGACAATCCCGACCTGAGGAAAACTGATGCGCAAAGCGCAGACCAATTGCGCTAATTCGCGATCACTGATTGAAAAGAGCGGTCGGAATCCGCCAGCGGCCGGTCGCAGCCGCGGCAAGCTAATGGTAATTTGGGCCTGCCAACAGCGTCGCAACAAATAATCGAGATGCGCCGCCAGGGCGATCGCTTCGTCCTGCCAACGCCATAAACCGAAAAGTGCTCCGACCCCAAGCCGGCGAAATCCCGCAGCGTATGCGCGTTCCGGACAATCCAGCCGATAATCAAAATCGCGCTTTGGGCCAGCGGTATGCAGTTCCGCATAAACAGCGCGCTGATACGTCTCCTGGTAGACGACAAGTCCTTCGGCGCCCGCGCGGACGATGGGAACATAATCACTGCTCGCCATTGGACCGACTTCGATAGCAATAGAAGGAAAATCAGAAGCTAACGCCCGAACGCACTCGACGAGATAATCGCCGCTGACAAACTTCGGGTGCTCCCCGGCGACCAGCAGGACCTGTCGAAAACCAGCTTGCCAGAGATAATGAGCTTCCGCCGCAACTTCCTCCACGCTCAGAGTCACGCGTAAAATGGGGTTATCCCGAGAAAAACCACAGTAGCGACAATTGTTAATGCACTCGTTCGACAAATAGAGCGGCGCGAAGAGACGCATCGTCCGGCCAAAATTTTGAAGCGTGAGCGCCCGCGAAGTCCGCGCCATCGATTCCAGCTCCGCGTCCGATTTGGGCGCAATTAGTTCCTCGAACCCGCGCACCAGCGTCGATTTTTGCAGCGGAAGATTGTCCAGCGTCTGGGCGAATGACATCTCGATAATTTCACGCCCGAGCGCAGGCTTCGCAACCGGCGTCTCCACGAAATTTTTGCGGCAGCCAGGAGGTGGCAATGCTAATAAACTCGCTGACCTTTCGGTCACACTTGACCTGCAAGAATGACGCGACTTCCTCACAAAAGAGTACACGATAAAAGAGTCACGCGTTCCGGACGGCCTGCGTTTTCGGCCGGATTCACGATGCTACAGCCGTGGCGCAATTACATTTTTGCGATCGCGCTGGTTCTTACCACGCTCCTCGCATACCGGCCGGTGTGGCACGGAACGCCACTCATGGACGACCAGACATATTTGATAACCAAGCCGGAACTGCGCTCGGGGAGCGGCTTGCTGAGCCTGTGGATGCAACCGCAGACGACAAAGCAGTATCACCCGCTGGTCAACACTGTGTTTTGGATCGGGAACAAACTGTGGGGCGACGCAATGTTGGGTTATCATCTCGTCAACATCTTTCTCCACAGCGTTTCGACGCTGCTGTTGTGGAAAATTCTTCGCCGGCTTGAGGTCGCCGGAGCCTGGTTAGCGGCGGCCTTGTTTGCTCTTCATCCAGTGCAGGTGGACTCAGTTGCATGGCTGGCGGAACTTAAAAACACGCTCTCGGGGGTGTTCTTTTTCGGCTGTATTTTCGCTTATTTAAGGTTCGATCGGACCAGGACTTGGAGGGCGTACGCGCTCGCTTTATTGTTGTTTTGCCTCGGATTATTGGCAAAGGCCATCGTGGCCATGGCCGTCGTGGTGCTGCCGGTCCTATTTTGGTGGAAACGCGGCCGCTTGCAGTGGAAACGAGACTTCCGGCCTTTGATTCCTTTTGTTTTCCTGGCAATCGTCTCCGGGTTTGCCACGGCCTGGATGGAACGAAAGTTTGCTGGTGCTGAAGGCGAAGCGTTCGCCTTTTCATTTGTCGACCGATTGCTCATCGCCGGTCGCGCGTTTTGGTTTTATCTAACCAAAGCACTTTGGCCGTCCGACCTGCTATTTGTCTACCCGCGCTGGGAGGTTAATTCGCAGACGTGGTGGCAATACTTGTTTCCGGTTGCAGCGGTTTGTCTTTTCGTCCTGGCCTGGATGCTGCGCAAGCGCTGGTCCTGGTTGTTTGCGGGTTTGCTGGTTTTTGGAGCGATTCTTTTCCCGATGCTCGGCTTTTTTAATATCGTTTTCTTTCGCCTTTCGTTTGTCTCCGATCATTTCCAATATCTGGCCATTTTGGGAATCATCGTGCCGTTTTCGGCTGGCGGAGCGATCCTGCTGAAGCGGCTGGACGGCGCGTACCGAGTTGCCGGTTACGCGTTGGTGTTTGCGCTTTTGGGCACATTGGCAGTTTCAACATCGCGACACAGCGTCATGTACCGCGACGTTGAGACATGCTCGCGGATGGTCCTCGAAAAGAATCCCGACCACTGGCCCACGCGAAACAATCTGGGGACCGCACTTTTGCAGAAGGGCGATTTAGACGGAGCTTTGGCTTCCTTCGAAATAGCGCTGCGAAATTCGCCGTCCCGTCCGGGAGTACAAAAAAATATTTATCGCAACATCGGCGACGTCTTTTCGAAAATGGGAATGCTCGACGAAGCGATCGCTCAATTCGAGAAGTGCCTCTCGATGTCGCCCGATTTCGCGGAGGCTCATCATGATCTCGCCAACGCTCTGCGCCGCAAGGGCCGATATCGCGATGCCATTGCCCATTATGAGTCTGCACTACGAATCGACCCGCGATCCGTTTTAACCATGAACAATCTTGGCTGGTTATTGGCTACTTGCGCGGACCCTTCCGTCCGCAACGGTGCCAGGGCGGTCGAAGTGGCCGCCCGGGCAGAGTTGCTTTCTGGCGGAGAAGATCCCCTCATTCTTCACACGTTGGCAGCGGCTTACGCCGAGAACGGCCAATTCTCTCAGGCCGTTGAAACAGCCCAACGCGCATTGCAGTTGGCCGCGCAACAAAAAAAGGGCATCTTACTGCGCGCCCTCCCAAACGAAATCACGCTCTATCGGGCCGAGTTGCCCTACCACGAACCCTCGCGTTAGGGCGGGATAAAGTTTTGGAGCATCAGCGTCCTTTCGAAATTTCTGCGGCAGCCAGGAGGTGGTAGTATTAATGATCCGGCTGATCTTTTAGCGACATCTCATATTTCAAAAATGGCTCGGCCTTCCGACAAGACAGCATCCGATAAAAGAGTCGCGAATTCCGGATCGTCTGTGCTCTCCGCAGGACTTAAGAGGCTACAGCCGTGGCGCAATTACATTTTTGCGATCGCGCTGGTTCTTACCACGCTCCTCGCATACCGGCCGGTGTGGCACGGAACGCCACTCATGGACGATGGGGCGTATTTGATCACCACGCCGGAGCTGCGCTCGGTTAGCGGTCTGGTGAGGATATGGGCTGAGCCCCAGACGGCACCGCAGGAGCATCTCCGACAGTATCACCCGCTGGTCAACACTGTGTTTTGGATCGGGAACAAACTGTGGGGCGACGCAATGTTGGGTTATCATCTCGTCAACATCTTTCTCCACAGCGTTTCGACGCTGCTGTTGTGGAAAATTCTTCGCCGGCTTGAGGTCGCCGGAGCCTGGTTAGCGGCGGCCTTGTTTGCTCTTCATCCAGTGCAGGTGGACTCAGTTGCATGGCTGGCGGAACTTAAAAACACGCTCTCGGGGGTGTTCTTTTTCGGCTGTATTTTCGCTTATTTAAGGTTCGATCGGACCAGGACTTGGAGGGCGTACGCGCTCGCTTTATTGTTGTTTTGCCTCGGATTATTGGCAAAGGCCATCGTGGCCATGGCCGTCGTGGTGCTGCCGGTCCTATTTTGGTGGAAACGCGGCCGCTTGCAGTGGAAACGAGACTTCCGGCCTTTGATTCCTTTTGTTTTCCTGGCAATCGTCTCCGGGTTTGCCACGGCCTGGATGGAACGAAAGTTTGCTGGTGCTGAAGGCGAAGCGTTCGCCTTTTCATTTGTCGACCGATTGCTCATCGCCGGTCGCGCGTTTTGGTTTTATCTAACCAAAGCACTTTGGCCGTCCGACCTGCTATTTGTCTACCCGCGCTGGGAGGTTAATTCGCAGACGTGGTGGCAATACTTGTTTCCGGTTGCAGCGGTTTGTCTTTTCGTCCTGGCCTGGATGCTGCGCAAGCGCTGGTCCTGGTTGTTTGCGGGTTTGCTGGTTTTTGGAGCGATTCTTTTCCCGATGCTCGGCTTTTTTAATATCGTTTTCTTTCGCCTTTCGTTTGTCTCCGATCATTTCCAATATCTGGCCATTTTGGGAATCATCGTGCCGTTTTCGGCTGGCGGAGCGATCCTGCTGAAGCGGCTGGACGGCGCGTACCGAGTTGCCGGTTACGCGTTGGTGTTTGCGCTTTTGGGCACATTGGCAGTTTCAACATCGCGACACAGCGTCATGTACCGCGACGTTGAGACATGCTCGCGGATGGTCCTCGAAAAGAATCCCGACCACTGGCCCACGCGAAACAATCTGGGGACCGCACTTTTGCAGAAGGGCGATTTAGACGGAGCTTTGGCTTCCTTCGAAATAGCGCTGCGAAATTCGCCGTCCCGTCCGGGAGTACAAAAAAATATTTATCGCAACATCGGCGACGTCTTTTCGAAAATGGGAATGCTCGACGAAGCGATCGCTCAATTCGAGAAGTGCCTCTCGATGTCGCCCGATTTCGCGGAGGCTCATCATGATCTCGCCAACGCTCTGCGCCGCAAGGGCCGATATCGCGATGCCATTGCCCATTATGAGTCTGCACTACGAATCGACCCGCGATCCGTTTTAACCATGAACAATCTTGGCTGGTTATTGGCTACTTGCGCGGACCCTTCCGTCCGCAACGGTGCCAGGGCGGTCGAAGTGGCCGCCCGGGCAGAGTTGCTTTCTGGCGGAGAAGATCCCCTCATTCTTCACACGTTGGCAGCGGCTTACGCCGAGAACGGCCAATTCTCTCAGGCCGTTGAAACAGCCCAACGCGCATTGCAGTTGGCCGCGCAACAAAAAAAGGGCATCTTACTGCGCGCCCTCCCAAACGAAATCACGCTCTATCGGGCCGAGTTGCCCTACCACGAACCCTCGCATTAGGCCGGCGTTTTTATGCAAACCGGGTAAGCATCTAGATTAGAATGATCATACCGCACAAGGAAGCGAATCGCGTGAGATCGACAGTCCCGATTTGATCATGAGGTTGCGCACTTTGGAAATCGCTAACCGGTTGAAAGGTTATCGCGACCTGCTCTTCGGGATTGTTTTGGTTGGGGTTACCGTGTTGGCATACCAGCCGGCTTGGAATGGCAAACCTCTCTTAGACGATGCCGATCATCTGATCACTGATCCAGAGCTGCGTTCAGTTCGTGGTTTAATCAGTCTCTGGATTGCGCCGCCCCCCACACATCAATACCACCCGCTCGTCGATACTATTTTCTGGATTGGGGACAAGCTCTGGGGCCAGTCGATGTTGGGCTATCACCTTGTCAGCATCTCACTGCACGCGGTGTCAGCGCTGCTGCTGCTCCGCATTCTGCGCCGCTTGGAAGTCCCAGGGGCGTGGCTGGCAGCCGCAATCTTTGCACTTCATCCTGTCCAGGTGGAATCCGTGGCGTGGGTCGTGGAATTGAAAAACACGTTGTCCGGACTTTTCTTTCTCGGATGCATTTTGGCGTATCTGAATTTTGATCAGAATCGGAACCGAACACGGTCTTACGTCGTCGTTCTGGCTCTGTTCTTGCTGGGGATGATGGCGAAGCCGATTTTGGCTACGCTGCCAGCGGTAATATTAATCGTGCTGTGGTGGAAGCGAGGCAAACTGGAATGGAAAACCGATGTTCCACCCTTGGTTCCTTTCATTGTCCTCGGCATCGTCGCGGGCCTGTTCAGTCTTTGGATGGAACGTGAGTTCAGCGGTGCTGAGCGCGAGATAACGGAACTTTCGATTCTACAGCGATTGCTCGTGGCTGGAAGGGCGTTTTGGTTCTATCTCGGCAAAATTTTTTGGCCCTCGAATCTCTGCTTCATGTATCCACGCTGGAAAGTGAATTCCGGCGAATGGTGGCAATACCTCCTTCCGATTGCGGCACTTTTCGTTGTCGCTGTTGCATGGCGGCTGCGAACGCGCTGGCGCGCCCCGTTGGCAGGCCTGCTTTTCTTTGTCGCGACAACGGTTCCGCTGCTGGGTTTTTTTAACGTCAGTTTCTTTCGTTTTTCTTTCGTGGCCGATCATTTTCAATATTTGCCAATTATCGGGATTATTACGCCTGTGTCTGCCGGAGCTGTCTTGCTCCTGAATCGGTTTGGACGATCGCAGCAATTGCTCGGCTATGGATTCTGTGTGGCTCTCTTAGTCACCCTGACTGGGCTGAGCTGGATGCATAGTCACGTCTTCCGTGATTCTGCGACCTGTTACCGGGCAGTGGTCGAGCGCAACCCCGGCAGCTGGGCAGCGCAGATTAATCTAGGCTTCGACGCGTTGGCCCGACAGTCATGGGACGAAGCAGCCAGCCATTTCCAAAAAGTATTGGAAACAAACTCCGATCATCCTCCAGCGACAAAGCAAGCTTACCTTGCCCTCAGCGGTATTCTGCTAACGACTGGCCGAACGGATGAAGCAATCACTCATATCGAAAAGGCTCTGCAAATTGATCCCAATTATGCGGAGGCTCACGCGAATCTCGCCCAGGTATTCCTCCGCACAGGTCGTACGCGTCAAGCGATCGCCGAGTATCGAAGGGCCCTTAAAGTTGCCCCGCGATCCGTTGGAATACAAATCAGCCTGGCGTGGGTATTGGCGACCTCTTTTAATCCATCCCTGCGGGACGGGGCCGAGGCAGTTTTGCTGGCGCAGCAGGCCGAACGTTTGTCCGGGACAGCAAACCCTAGAATTCTGCGCGTGCTGGCGGCGGCTTATGCCGAGCAGGGCCAGTTTACCGAAGCGACTAAGGCCGCCCGGCTCGGTTTGGAGCTAGCCACAAAACGCGGGGAAACCGGATTCGCACGACTGATCGAGAGCGATATCGCGCTTTATGACGTTGGTCGTCCCAATCATAACGGCTCAAACTAGCGGGTGCGCGACGTGCTCGATGCGACCTCTAAAGTGCTATTCTCAAGACGTAAAACCCGAGCCGAAAGTATCGCTTTTTGCGACCGGTTGACTATTCGCGTGGCGCCAGCACCCCGAACGCCGCTCCAAAAAGCAAAGCGCCGGAAGGCACGAGGCGTTCCGGCGCTCAAATTGCGCTTTTCTGACCTTAGTAGGAAAAGGTGACGCCAAATCGCGCCATTCCAAAATCCTGGTTATCGCTGCCGTGACCGGGTTTAAGCTCCACCGCATGATTGATGACCGTGGTGGTAAAACCCGGATTTCCGTAAAAGACGACCGTATCTTGGCCCTGCTCAGTGATGAGGTGGAACCTATCCGCATGGTCTTCCTGGCCGAAGACGAAGTTCCAGGTGAAGTCCGCCATTAAACCGATGTGGCAGGTGACGCGAAATTCCAAGCCTACGCCGATCTGACCGAGCGCTCTGAGGTGATTATTGGAAACCGGATCAGTGGTCAGGAATTCGTGCTCATGGGTAACGAAGCTGCCGTTGAAGAGGTTGGCGTCGACCGCGGGGGTGTTGGGAAGGGCGCCGAACTCATGTTTCTCATTAAAAAACTCATAGAGGGTCGCGCCACCATCAATGAAGCCTATGCCGCCGGTGACATACGGAGCAAAGCGGCCGAACGGGAAACGTCCGGTTAATGTGACCAAACCGCCTCCTGCAAAATTTGTTTTCGCAGCGAGGCCGATGGCTTCGATACCGACGCCAAAGTATTTGCTCCAGAAATATTTCACATCGACACCGCCCCCAAACGTGTCATCTCGGGCAAATAATTGGTTCTTACTGACCTGGCCGATGTTGACGCGCTCGTTCGGGTTGAAGACCGCCGGCTCGCCGTAGAAGCCCGTTGCGTAATCGACCACGAACGGATCGTGATCGGGAAAGAAAGGATCGCCTCCCCCACGCGCGATGGAAAGATTGGCATCGGTCGGTTGATGGAACCGGCCGGTATCGGCTGCGAAGGCGTAGGCGCCCCAGATATCCAGATCCCATTCATGAGCGCGATAGAAATCGCAGACAGGCGGTGCCGGCTGCATCACTTCTTTTTCTTTGCCGGAATATTTCTCCGGGCCATCGGCGTAAAGAGCCGCCGCTACTGCGAAGAGTGCGAACAATGCGCAAAAGGTTAAGGTCAGTTTTTTCATAACTTGGATATGCGTTTAGGGTTTCTTCAGAAGTTCGTCAATAAAAAAAATAATTGTTTTTTAGAGGCTGTTTCAGGGCCAAACCGAGGCTCAATTCTGTGTTCCGTGCCTTTTAACACGAAACCGACACCCACCGTCAAGCATCGAATTTCGCCCCATTTTGCCCAGGCCGGCGTTCTAACAAAACGGCGGCACCCGGTCAACCTCCGAAATGACGCCATCGCAAAATGCGGCTCCCCCAAGATGTCGATCTTAAGAAGGCGAAGAGGCGCGATTATTCTCACCACCAAAAATGCCGCGCCGCCGGTCCGCACGCACGCTGCCCAAGTCCCTTTTCGAACGCTGCTCTTACGATTTTAGTTCGGCGCCTGTGTTCGCATCGGTGATGATGAACTTTTCGTGGTGATAGGCTGGATCGCCGCGAAACATCAGTCTACCGGCGTAACGCCGTTCGAGCTCGATCAATAATTCTTCGTCCTCTTCCTTCAAGCGCTTCAGTACGTCCGGGTTCAGGATGACACGAAAATCGTGCACGCTGTCCTGATGCTTGCGCATCACGGTGTTGAGAGTGCGGTGAAGTTCCACGCTGGTGGTCATCGAAGTCTTGACCACACCGCGACCGCCACAGTACGGACAATTCTCGTAAATTGTGTCGCTCAAACTTTCCTGCGCGCGTTGTCGCGTCATTTCCATCAAGCCAAGTTGCGAAATCGGGAGGATGTGCGTTTTGGCTTTATCGCGTTTTAGCCGTTCCTTCATCAAATTGAATACGGCCTGCTGATCTTTGCGGCTCTTCATGTCAATGAAATCGGCAATGATGAGACCTCCGATGTTGCGCAAGCGCAACTGCCTCGCGATTTCGTCCGCCGCCTCCAAATTGGTTTGGAGAATTGTTTTCTCGACGTCGCGCCCGCCCTTGTTTCGGCCGGTGTTCACGTCCACCGCCACCAGCGCTTCGGTTTCGTCGATTACGATGTAGCCGCCACACCGCAACCAAACCTGGCGATGAAACGCGTCGTCGATCTGTTTTTGGATTCCGAGGGATTCGAAAATTGGCGTGGCGCCGTCGTAAAATTTCAAACGATTCCGCGCCCGCCGCGATATTTTTTCCACCAGCTGATTCATCCGTTCCAGTGCCTCGCGATCGTCGCAAAGGACTTCGTCAATTTCCTCGGTCAGAAAATCACGCACCGTTCGCTCGACCAGGTCCGGTTCTTCAAAAACGCGACAGGGCGCAGGCTTGTCGCGAATCATCTGCTCAACTTGGGCCCATTGATCGAGCAGAAAACGCAAATCGCGCACGAAGTATCGCGCGCGCTGACCTTCCCCCACCGTGCGAATGATGACGCCAATTCCTTCGGGAATATCGAGATCGCGCAAAATTTTCCGGAGGCGGTTGCGTTCCTTCGGGTCCTCGATCTTGCGCGAAATTCCGCTGCGATCGCTGAACGGCATTAAAACGAGATAACGTCCGGCAAAACTCAGATTCGTGGTCACACGCGGTCCCTTTGTTCCGATCGGTCCTTTCGTGACCTGGACGATGACCTCCGAGCCCACCGGGTAAATGCTCGGGATATCTTTCGCCGTTATTCGCTTGCGCTGTTTTTTTGATGGGCGGTCGACTTCTTCAATCCCGCTGTCGAGCGCGGCCGGAATCGCGTCCCAAAAGTGAAGAAACGCATTCTTGTCGAGGCCGATGTCGACGAACATCGCCTTCAAACCCATCTCGATGTTTTTGACGCGGCCCTTGTAAACGCTGCCGACGATCTGGCGCGAGCCGCTACGCTCGACGCTGTATTCTTCCAGGCGGCCATTCTCGAGCAACGCCACGCGGCGCTCGAGTTTCTCCACACTGACTACTAACTTGTTGCCGGTCTTGCGTGACGTAAGACCTAAAATTTTTTTCACTCTGTCTAACATAAATTTCGAAACGTTGCGCGATCGCGAGCGGAAACACGGCCAAAGAGTTGTTCATTGCTCGTTAGATCGACATTGATTGTTAAAAACGACGGCGAACCGGAGTTGGCGCGGGCTGCGCTGCCGGCCGTTTGACTCCAAAAAGGCGTTCAAAAAAGTTTGGCTGGCGCGGGGGCGGGGCCGGAACGGCGCGCGCGACACGAGCGCCTTTCACTTTTCCCTGCGCATCGGGCTCCTGCTCGACATCCGGCGAAGCATTGTCGCTCGCCATTTGCACATCGGCGCTTTGGCCGTTGTCGGCGCCTTCTTCGTCCTCGCTCCCGAGATTACCTCCAGCGTAGCTCACTGCTTTAATCAATTGGAGCGGATTCGCATGATGTGCGGGTGCGAGCCACGCGACCTGCATATCGAACTTTCCTTCATCCTGCGCGAGAACGCGTTCGAGAACGCGCGTAGCGATCGGGCCCGCCACTTCGCCGCCGTGCCCAGACGCCCCCTGCACCATCACTGCGACGACATACTTCGGATGCTCAAATGGCGCGAAACACACAAACCACGCCACGTTTTCCTCGTGACCACGCTCGGTGGCCTGCGCAGTACCAGTTTTGCCGGCCACCACAACATCTTTTAAACGCGCTCTGCCACCCGTTCCGCCGTCTTCGTTCACGACTTTCCACAAACCTTTTCGCACCAGCTCAATTTGGTCCGGCGTAACTTCGCGCCGCAAATCCGAGCGCATCCGCGGCGTCTGCGGGACCGCTGGTTTACCATGTTCGTCCAGGACCGGCGAACCGTCCTGATTCAAAACCTTGTCAACCAGCCGCGGATAAAAACACGTGCCGCCATTCGCGACAGTCGCATAAGCCATCGCCAATTGCAGCGGCGAGACCAGCGTATAGCCCTGGCCGATCGAAACGTTTGCGGTCTGCGCCTGCGACCATCTCTCCTGCGGATGATGAATTTGCATCCATTCCGGCCCCGGCATATTGCCGGCTTGTTCGCCGCTCAATTGCAGACCCGATTCCTCACCAATCCCAAGCATTTTCCCAATAATGTCGATCGACTGAATGCCGGCGGCGTTCCCGTACTGATAAAAGAACGAATCGCAGGATACTTTGATCGCGTCAGCTAAGCCGAGCGTGCCATGCGTGTAATGTTTTGACGCGACCCAGCATTGGAAAAAGTGCTCGCCATAACTGACGCCGCCGCCGCAATTGAATTTCGCGTTGGTGAGATTTTTTCGCAAACCGGCGAGCGACGTGATCAGTTTAAATGTCGATCCCGGCGGCAGCGCACTGATTGCTCGATTGACCAACGGATCCGCTTCGTCCTTGCGCAGCGCCTGCCAGTCCTTTGCTTTGATGCTCGGAATAAATGCGTTCGGATCGAACGACGGCACCGACGCCATTGCCAGAATATTTCCATTATTAGGATCGATAACGACCGCCCCAGCGCGACTAACCGCGCGCAACGCTTCATCCGCGATCGCTTGGATCCGCGCATCGATCGTTAGAAAAACATTCGCGCCTTGGTGGGGCGGATCTTCTTTCAGCACGCCGTCGATCGCGCCCTTCGCGTTTCGACGCAGATAACGCACGCCCGGTTTGCCGCGCAGATAATCGTCCATCGCTTTCTCGATGTTTGATTTCCCGTCCACATCGCCTTGATAGAAAGTGAACTTGCGCGCTTCCTCCTTGTTGGTGTCGTCTGGAGCGCCGACGTAACCAAGTATGTGAGAGGCCAACGCCCCGTAAACATACGAGCGCACCGGTTTAATCGCGATGTCGACTCCAGGAAGTCCAACATCGTGTTCGGAAAATTTCGCCATCGTCGGAAAATCGATATCCTTGATGTAGGAATACGGAACTTCAGTGTCGTTGCGGTAATGGCGCTCGAGGTTTTTCGAATTGTAGTCGCGGGCAAGATCGAGATCTTCCAGCCGCGGCACGATTCCGTTGTTCACAATCTTAATAATGTCCGGCTCCTTCACATCCTTCGGCATGCCGCTGATGATGGCGCGATGCTCAGCCAGGGGCGGCGGACCGAAGCGTTCGCGATATCCTTTCACCATTTCCGGAAGGTAAAAATCGACTTCGTAGCTCGCACGGTTTTGGACCAGCGTCAGACCGTTGTGGTCCTTGATCTCGCCCCGCACCGACGGGATTCGCACCGTCGCCTGCGAGCTGCCACGGATCTGCGCCGTCCACTCCGCTCCGTGCGCCACCTGAATCCACCACAGCCGCAACCCGAGCGCGGCCATTCCCAGTATCATCAACAACCCGACGAATTGAATTCTCAGCCGTGGACTAAGACGACGTCGGTTCAATCAAACCTCCTCTCTGGCAAATATGGATAACGCGTCACCCGCGCTACCCAGTTCAACATCCAAAAGATAACCGGCGCCATCAACATTGCCATCAAACCCGGGCCGCCGATCTGCCACCAGACTTCGCGGTTAAAGAAAAACGAACCGCGCCGGAACGTGATCATAAGATATTGGGCCAAAATAATTGCCGAGGTGCAGAGGCCGGTCAGCACGCAGTGAACTTCCCAACGGCCACGGATGAACAAAGGCCTTAAGCCATGCATAATTCCCGCCAGCACACCGTAGAGAAGTATCGACCAGCCGAGCGAGATTTCAACTTTGGTGCCGATCACCTGTACTGTCAGCGCGTCGAGCAACACTCCTGCAAAAAACGCCATCGCCAGCATCAACGGAAACGGCAGCGCCATCGCACCGTAAAATACCAACACTGGCGCAATGTAAATGTGCGCATGATACATCCAATCGAGCGGCGGAATGAAGAACTCCGCGATTTGGGCCACGACCACTAGGACAAGTAATATGAAAAAGAAAATCATTTTCGCCCCGTCACCACGAATACGTCCTCCAAGCGTGACAAATCCACTGCTGGCGCAACTTTTGCCTGACCATCCAGTTCGCGAGTCTTAAACCTTTTCACCATCCCGATGAACAATCCCGACGGAAAAACTCCGCCGACTCCAGACGTGTAGGCTTTTTGTCCCGGCTGAAGGTTCGCTTGTTTGGTTAGATAATTCAGATCGAGCAGAGGCGCCAATCCGCCAGACACGCGCTCGCCCGAAACAATTCCCTGCTCGCGCGTGCCTTCAACCGACGATGCCACTTTGCAATTTTCGTCCGTCACCAAAAGTACGACTGAAATCGTGTTGCTCACCGTTGTGGTCTTGCCAACCAAACCTTCATCCGTCACCACGGGCATGTCGGTCTCAATGTGGTCTTCCTTGCCACGATTGATCGTCACCGTGTGCCACCAGGTCGATGCATCGCGCGTCACGATCTCCGCCGGAATCAATTTGAAGACCGATCGCTCGCGATAATTGAGCGCGTGCCGCAAACGGTTCACTTCATGCTCGACGTCGCGGAGCGCGGAGTTGGTCGCGCGCAGTTGGCGATTGTCGACCCGCAACGAAGCATTCTCTTTCCCCAATTCCTCCAACGATTTCAATCCAGTCCTGACTGACGTAATTTGCTTTTGCAAACCGGAGCCGGTGGTGAAGAACGGTGCCAGCATTTGATAGATGCTCGCCTGCAATTTACGCGTGGTCTCGGCGCCGAAACTCAGGAAGTAACCGAGAATGGCGCCGAAGATCAACAGCGCGATGATGCTCGTGCGACTCATCGCGACTTATCGATTGTCGATTTTGCGTAGCGCGAGTTCACTCGCGCGAATCGAAAATGGTCAGCGCCACTGGCGATCTGCCGCAGCCACTTGACGCAAAAATTTAAGTTCATTCAGACATTTGCCCGTTCCTTCGGCCACGGCGCTGAGCGGATCTTCCGCAACATGGACAGGCAAACCAGTCTCCTCGCTCAAAAGTTTATCGAAACCGCGCAAGAGCGCGCCGCCACCTGCCAAAACAAGACCGCGATCCACCAGGTCAGCCGAAAGCTCGGGCGGACAACGCTCCAAAGTAATCCGGACCGAATCGACAATGGTCGAGATCGGTTCCAGCAACGCTTCGCGCACTTCCTGCGACGTGATCATCAACGTCTTCGGCAATCCGGCCACTAGGTCGCGCCCTTTTACTTCCACGCTCGTTTCCTTTTCGCTCGGATACGCCGAGCCGATTTTGATTTTAATTTCTTCGGCCGTGCGTTCGCCAACCATCAAATTGTAAGCGCGCTTCATGTACTGCACGATCGCTTCGTCCAGCTCGTCGCCGGCTACGCGCACGCTGCGGCTGAAAACAATTCCGGAAAGCGAGATCAGTGCGACCTCGGTCGTGCCGCCGCCGATGTCGATGATCATATTGCCGGCTGGATCTTGCACCGGCAGACCGACCCCGATCGCCGCTGCCATCGGTTCTTCGATCAAATAGACTTCGCGCGCGCCAGCGTGTGTCGCCGATTCGCGCACTGCACGCTTTTCCACTTCCGTGATTCCGGACGGAACCGCAATTACGACGCGCGGTCTCGCACGCACCCGACGGTTGTGCACTTTCGAAATAAAATGGCGCAACATCGCCTCGGTCACTTCGAAGTCCGCGATTACTCCATCTTTCAACGGTCGCACGGCCACGATGTTCGACGGCGTCCGGCCGAGCATCCGCTTCGCTTCATCGCCGACTGCGAGCACTTTGTTGGTGCCGGATTGGACGGCGACAACCGACGGTTCGCGCAAAACGATGCCCTGATCTTTGACGTAAACCAGGGTGTTGGCCGTCCCGAGGTCGATCCCGATGTCGCTGGATAAGAAGCCAAAAAGTCCGTTGAACATGAATTTATCTTTCCGCCCGTTTGGAAACGCCATTGTCGACCTTCGTAGCAATCTGTGCGCCGCGCAGGCGGATTCTTACCGGCTGAAACGCGGTAACATGAAACGGCACGCCCCGCCGTCAAGCTCTTAATATATAGGGGCGGCTGCGCCGAAGCGCGAAATCCCAATGCCCAAAGGCTCCAAACCTCAATTGAGCATTGAACGTTGAGCGTTGAGCGTTGAACGTTTGCTGCAATGCCAAAAGTAATCGTCGCCCCATCCATCCTCGCGGCCGACTTCTCAAACCTGGCTGGTGAAGTTCGCAAAGCTGAAGACGCGGGCGCCGATTGGATCCATTGCGACATCATGGACGGCCATTTCGTCGACAACATTTCGTTCGGACCGACGATCGTCAGTTTTGTCCGCAAGCAGGCGAAACGTCCGCTCGATGTGCATCTGATGATCGAGCATGCCGATCATTACGTTCCGCGCTTTGTCGATGCCGGCGCGAACTCAATTACCGTTCACGTCGAACCCGAAGCGAAACACGATGTCGGCAAAACTTTGCGGCAAATTCGCGATGCCGGTTGTCGCGTCGGCCTGACTTTGAATCCGGCGACATCTTTCGGATTGCTCGAACCATTTCTGGACAAGATCGACATGTTGCTTGTGATGACGGTCCATCCCGGTTTTGGCGGCCAATCATTCCGCGCCGAGCAAATGGAGAAAGTGAAACGCGCCGCGGAATGGAACAAAACGCGCGATCGTAAGATCGACATCGAAGTGGACGGCGGCATCAACGCCGAAACCGCGCGGGTTTCAATTCAAAACGGCGCGAATGTTCTCGTTGCCGGCACTTCAATTTTTCGCGCGCCTGATTACGCGAAAGCAATCCGCGACCTGCGCGGCTATTGACCGAGGCGCGCTAACGCTTCATCACCGGCTCCGCGTCCTCGGTCGTTTCCGCCATCACTTCGTCGGTCTGCGTGACGCGGACGACTTCTTCGATGGTCGTGTTGCCCTTCGCGACCCGACGCCAACCGTCCTGCCGCAATGTTTCCATGCCTTCGGCAATGGCGCATTGCTTGAGCTCGCCGCCATCTTTCTTTTGCATGATCAGTTTCCGCAACGGCTCGGTCACGACGCAAATCTCGTAAATGGCAGCACGGCCTTGATAGCCGGTGTGCCGGCATTGTTCGCAACCTTTGCCCCGCGTGAATCTGGCGCCGAGTTCTTTTAACGGGAACCCGATCTCGGCCAGATACTCGCTCGGATACTCAACTTTCTCGGCGCACTCAGGACAAACTGTACGGACGAGTCGTTGCGCGATGAACGATTTCACCACCGACGCGAGCAGAAACGGCTCCACGTCCATATCGAGCAGGCGGGTGATTCCGCCAACAGCGTCGTTCGTGTGCAGGGTGCTGAAAACAAGGTGGCCGGTCATCGCCGCGCGAATCGCGATGTCCGCCGTCTCGACGTCGCGGATTTCGCCGACCATCACCACGTTCGGGTCCTGCCGCAAAATGTGTCGCAAACCGCGCGCGAATGTAAAATCGATCTCCGGCTTCACGTCCATCTGCAAAACGCCGGGCAGTTTGTATTCAACCGGTTCTTCGATCGTGATGATCCGGCGTTGGACCGAATTGATTGTGCTCAGAAAGCAATACAACGATGTCGATTTTCCGCAGCCAGTCGGGCCGGTGAGCAAAATGATTCCGTTCGGTTGTGCGAGCAGATGCCGGATCGTTTTCTCCTGCTTCTTGCTCATGTCCAGCCGTTGAAAACCGAACTGCTGGCCGCCGCGCGCCAGCAAACGCAAGCTGATCGACTCGCCGTTCACCGTCGGAATGGTTGAAACGCGAACGTCGATCTCCTGATTACTCGCCTGCAAATTCATGCGCCCATCCTGCGGCAATCGCCGCTCGGCGATGTCCATGTGCGACATCACCTTGAGTCGGGAAATGATCGCCGAGTGGAGCAACCGCAACTGCGGCGGGACCGCGACTTCGTGCAGAATTCCGTCGATCCGGTAACGAATGCGAATGTCGTTCTCGAGAGGCTCGACGTGAATATCGGTCGCGCGCTCCACGATGGCCTCGCGAATAATCTGGTTCACAAATTTCACTACCGACGCTTCCGGGTCGTCGGAGCTGATGTCGGTTGCGGTTTCGCCTTCCTGCATAATTTCGAAGTCGCGCTTCGATTTGAGAATCTCGTCGAACGTTTCCGCGCCGACGCCGTAAAGGGTTTTCATCGCGCGCAACAATTGCGGGCGCGGCACCAGCACCCATTCGGCCGGTTTTTTTAGAAGCTGACCGGCGAGCTGACGGCCTAACGAATTGAACAAATCGTAAGTTGCGAGCACGACCGAGGTTTCTTTCACTTCAATCGGCAAAATGTGATGCTGGAAAACGAAACGGCTCGGCAAGATCGACAAGGTGTCGCGCTCGACCGTCTTCGGATCGATCGAGATCACCGGCACCCGGAAAAAATTTCCGATTACGCTGAGGAAACGTTGCTCGTCGACTTTTCCGGAATCAAGCACCTGCGCCGTCCACGAGCCGCCGTTCATGTTTTGCGCGAGCTGGAGCGCTTCCTCGCGCGAGGGCACGCCGCTCGCGAGCAAAAGATCGATAACTGACTGGCTGGCCGTCTGATTCACCGCGCTAGTTTACCCCACATTAGGGTAAATGCAGCACGCGCCGGACCGGAACGGTCAAAGTGCCAGTCACGCGCTGCGAGTAATTCTTCTGTAGACGCGCAATTGCGTCGCTGACATCGAGCGAAAAGACGCCGTCAATCGGACCGCAGTAGTAACCGAGCCGCGCCAAATCCCGCTGCAGCGCGCCCACATAGGCCGGTTGCGCGATTAGCTCGCGACCCGACTCAAGATAGTAAAGCGGACGCCAGGAATGTCGCGGCGCAAAATCCGTTTCATACAACGTCGTGCGACTTTGATGCAGCAGATCCCACTCGTCTCGCGGCGCCAGTGTATCGGTATGATGAAAAAACGGCCGATCAAAGAATATGTCCTTTAGATCGGCTTTCGCGACAACGGAACTCAGCGTGATTGCGAGCGAAATCAAAATCGTGGTTTTCATAATTACTTGCTCTTTATCGGTTCTCTTCCAAAAGGCAGATTGGGCGGCGGCAATTGCTTCTCCTCAGTGGCGCGTGGCGGACAATCCGGGCAATAGCCTTGGTCGATTTCCGGGCCAAAATGAGTGTGATCTTCAACCTTTTCGCGCAACTTGTGAACATCAAGATTAGTCATCGTCACTTCCGGACACATCAAAATAATCAATTCACTCCGCATGTTAGTGGACGTCGTGTTCCGAAAAAGTGCACCGATGTACGGAAGTCGATCCAGAATCGGGATGCCTTTGACATTCTTTTGTTTGCTAGTAGTGATCAATCCGCCCAAAACGATTGTCGCTCCACTGGGCGAGGAAACATTTGTCCGCACATAACGCGTGGCAATGTTTGGAATCGCGTTGCCATTCACAATGGTTGAGCCGGCCAGACTGTCGAGTTTCTGCAAAATATCGAGCGACACTTCTCGTTCCGAATTGATCAGAGGAACAACCTCAAGCTGTAACGCAACGCGTTTGAACTCAATGTTCGACGCGACCGCTGCTGTTCCGTTGACTGTGGTCTGATTAACGACATTCGTCAGCGTATTGACCGGAACCGGTATTTCGGTGCCCGATGCGATGATCGCTTTCTTATTGTTACTCGTGAAAACGATCGGCCGATTGATCACGCGAAACCGCCCGGTCGATTCGAGCACGTGGACTACCGTCGCAAGCGCGCTGCCAGCAGCGAGATAGACATTCGCTCCGCTGGCGGCATGTGTCGCGAGCTGCGTGAAACTGATCAGATTTCCGGGATCAAATACATTTCCACCCGTCGTCGTGACGAAAGGAGTACCGCTCGGAACAGGCGAACTCGTGGTGGTACCGCCGCCGGCGAACGGAGGAATACCCGTAAAATTTGTTGTGGCCGCAATCCTCCGGTTCGCGCGAACAAAATAGTCGACGCCAAACTCTTCATCATCGCTCAGGGTCAATTCTCCGATCACGGTACTGAGCGCGACTTGCGGTGCTTTCACGTCCATCTCGTCCAAAATCTTTTGGACTTTGACGACGATTTCCTGATTGCCGAGCATGATAATCGTGTTCGCGCGCTGATCCGCGATGATCTTGGCGTTGCCAATCGTGACGGCTTTCGGCGTGGTGTCTACCGCTTGGGTTTCGAGCTCTTCGGAAACGTTGAGCGTACCGCTTGTGCTCGAAGAGGTGCTGGCCGTAGTGCTGGTCGTGCTCGCGACACCGCCACCTGCGGCTGTCGCCGCCGTCGTTGTCCGGCGCGGCTGAGTCGGGCTCGCGCCCGGCACCGGTATCGCGCCTTCAGCGCCCGCCGCAGGCGCCTGCCCCGGCTCAGTCAACGCTTGGACGATGACCGGCAAAACTTCGGCCGCAGAAATATAATTGAGCGGGCGAGTGACTGGTTTGGCGAACTCGACGTTCGCGTCGAACTGGGAGATCAGTCTCCGGATAAACGGCAGGTTAACCGGCCGCGTGATGACATGGATTCGATTGGTGCGCACGTCGGCGGACAATTTTATTTTGCCGACCACAACTGATTCCTCGGTCAGCGCGGCCAAACCACCGACTTCGCTAACTTCAGCCGCCGGGGGCGGCACATTTGGCACACCGCCAGGCCGAACACCGCGCAACCCGCCGGTGGTCCCAGTCTTTTCGCCTTTCTCGAAAATGTCTTTGAGCATGTCGACAACTTTGGTGGCATCGGCGCGCTCGAGCTTGATGAACTCGCTCACTACTTCCGCCGGCGGCACGTCCACCTGATTGATGATTCGAGCCAGCGTTCGGATTACACTTGAATTCTCCGTAACTAGAATCGCGCCTGCTTTTGGCAATGCCAGGAATGAGGTGTAAGGCTGCGGCGGCGAAAGATATTGTCCCAGCGCCTGCTGCAATTCCTGCGGATCGGCATAGCGCAACTTGAACAAATAACTGATGACGTGATCGCCATCAGGAATCTCGGTTTCATCGGAAATAATCGGCACGCCGGTGGTACGCGGATTTTTTCCGGTGCCGATGACTTTGACAATGTCGCTATCTTCCGAAGGGACGAGCGAATAGCCGTTGAGCAGCAAATTCATCTCGATGATTTTGATCGCTTCCTCTCGCGGCACCTCTTTGGCGATAAAGATGTTGACCTTCCCCTGGACGAAATTGTCCATCACCAGTTTTTTGCCGGTGAGCTGCTCGTAAAAGCGGAGCACGTCGGCGACGTCACTGTTCGGAAATTGGAGCTGCACCATTTGCGGCGCGCCGGCCCGCGGACTCGGCTTCGCCGCCAGAGCTGGCGCGATCGGCGCCGGTGTTTGCGCTGCCGCCGCGGGCAGGGCAACAACTTGCGGGACAGATGGCGTCGGACGCGCGGGTTGGCCGGCGATCGGAGGCGTCTTAGCGGGCTGCGCGACGGGCGCAACTTGAGCGAAGCCCGAACTGGCCACGGCAAGCAACAGAACCGATCGATGCACGGAGGTAATGGTGGCGACGATGTTAACAGATGCGAGATAGCGGGTCAATCCGTGCTTTGGCTTCGCCGCGCGAACAAAAGTGAGGCTCAAACTGGACATCGCGCGCGATCTCGTAGTAAGAATGAAGTGCCTCGAAACATTACATTCCCCCGATCCATGAAAAATTTTCTTCCACTTTTCGCATTCGCTGTCTCCATCTTCATTGGAACAACTTTCGCCGACGATTTTAAGAGCATGGTTGTGGCGAGCGGAATAACGGCGGATCTCCCACGGATTCATGGCGACCAATTCATGGTGATTCGTAATTTCACGCAAGACGATGGAAGTCCGCGAGGGGTCGTAACAGTGACCAAACCGCCGAATGGTGGCACATCGATAAATGTTCTGGCCGCGGCCGTCCTCGACGCGTCCCCGCCAGACGTGATTAATAGCGTAGTCATCGCTGGCCCTGCGGATGTCTCCGTCACATGCGGAACTACGACGGGGAATTGCTTCATCAGCTTCCGGAAAGATAGTAACTAGATCTTTGCTAGTATTCGGCGCGTTCGAAATGGACTCCAAATGAAGAATGCGGCGTCGCTACTGATTTTTCTTTCCGCGCTTACCGCCTTCGCCGCTGGGGAGATCAAAACCGTCGTAATCACCAACTCAACTTTCAGTCTCGAAGTTCCTGACCACCATTTTCTGCGCATCTACAACTTTACGCAGGATGTCGGCGGCAGTACGCGGGGCGTTGTGATTGCGGCCGCTGCTACGCCGACGGCGACGCCAACTGCGACTCCCACGGCAACGCCAACTCCGACATCCACGCCAACCTGTACGCCAACTCCATGCCCGCCGACTCCCACTCCCACACCTGCACCAACGCCGACTCCCACGCCGACGCCAACCCAGCCTCCGAGGGCAGTGCTCACCGCGACAATTATCGATCCCGTATTGTCGCCGGAATTTATTAAGCCAGTCGTCGTCGATGGTCCGGCGCACGTGACGGTCGATCCAGTACCTGGCGCGAAGCTTGTCTTAACCTACGTGAAAGTAGCCGAACCGACGCCAAGGCCGACGCCTGCGCCTATTAGTATTGCTAATGCTACTGCTACACCTTCACCAACCCCAACTGCGACTTCGGCACCGTCCATGACCACGTCGTCGCAGGCAACGATCATATTCGAAGCAATTCCGTCGAATGACGGAATGACAAGTTCGCCGACGCCGACTCCAACGCCGATAACTCTAGACTCGGTTGCAACTTCAACACCGACGCCGACACCAAACGCCACACCGTCAATCACCCCAACCCCCTCGCCGACTCCGTAAAGAGATTCCGTCGGCCATCCCGACAGACCGAGGGACGTTCCGATCGAAGGCGCAGATCACACAGTTAATGATAACGCGCACTGTTCTCCGTTACTTCCTGGTCGCGGCAATCCTCGGATCGACATCGCTCTCCGCGCAGCCGTCCAGGCCCGATATCACCTTGGAAATTAGCGCGGTGTTAAAAATGCAGCAGGATGCATGGAATCGCGGTGACATCGACGCATTCATGAACGGTTACTCGCGATCTGACGAAACGCTCTTCGTTTCCGGCGATGACGTTACCCGCGGCTGGCAAAAAGTTTTGGATCGTTACAAAAAGAAATATTCCGATCGCGCCAAGATGGGAACACTGATGTTTTCGAATCTTGAGATCACACCGTTAAGTAACGATTCAGCTGTCGCGCTCGGTAGTTGGAAGTTGAACCGGGCGAATGATCAGCCACATGGGCGTTTCACGCTAATTTTTCGCCGCTTTCCCGAAGGCTGGCGAATCGTGCACGATCACACGTCGGCAGCATCGGAGAAATAGCTAACAAAAGCAGGAACGCAGGAAGTTGCTGAAAACCAACCGAACATTCCTGCTTTCTTGCGTTCCTTAGATGTTTTTTAGCCGCGCGAGCAGCTTCTCGTGAATGTTGTCGAAGCCGCCGTTGCTGAGAACAACGACGACATCTTCCGGTTTCAGGAGCGGCATTATTCGATCGATAATTGCGTCGGCATTTTTTTCGTAAAAGGCCGGACGCCCGTCTTCGGAAATTTCCTTTACCACCTCTTCCGGATTTAAACGCTCCGCTTCCGGGATTTGCTCAAGCCGCGCCACTTGCGCGATGAACACGCCATCTGCCACTTTGAGCGCCTCGGGAAGTTCTTTCTGAAAAACTGCGCGCCGGGTCGTGTTCGAGCGCGGCTCGAAAATCGCCCAAATCCGCTGACTCTGATAACGCTGCCGCAAGGCTTGCAACGTTTGCGCGATCGCCGTCGGATGATGGCCAAAATCGTCGATCACTTTGACGCCACCCGCCTCGCCGCGCACTTCCTGACGGCGTGCGATCCCGGAAAAACTTTTCAGCGCATTGTCGATCTTCGCTTTCGGCACGTCGTAGAATCGAGCCGCGCTCGCGGCCATCGCGGCGTTGCGCACGTTGAATTCGCCGACGAGCGGAATTTCATAAACATCATCGCCAAGCTTGAACTGCGAACCCTCAGGCGAATAGGTGACATCGCGAATGCGTTGCGCGCAATTTTTTGAAAACCCGACTTCCACCATCTGAGCCAGACAATCTTTAGCGACCTCCACGCAGTTGTGATCGTCGCCGTTGACCAAGACCATGCCGTTCTGTGGCACGATGTTAAGCAAACGGCGAAAGCTCAGCTTAATTTCGTCGAGATCCTTGAAGATATCGGCGTGATCGAACTCGACGTTGTTTACGATCACAAGCTCGGGCAGATAATGGACAAACTTCGAGCGCTTGTCGAAGAATGCGCTGTCGTATTCGTCGCCTTCGATCACAAAATATTTGGAATCGTTTAAATACGCGCCCTGCCCTAGATTTTTTGGAATGCCGCCGATCAGATAACCGGGGTTGCGGCCCGCTTTTTCCATGATCCAGGTCAGCAGCGATGTGGTCGTGGTTTTCCCGTGGGTGCCGGTAACAACCAGGTTGTGTTTGCCGCGGAGAAAATAATTTTTCAATACTTCTGGCAGCGAGAGATAAAAAAGCTTCCGGTTTAGGACTGTTTCCACCTCCGGGTTGCCGCGCTTCATCGCGTTGCCAATCACCACCACATCGGCATCGGCCGGAATATTTTCCGCGCGGTAACCTTGATGAAGTTTGATCTCGTGGTCCTCGAGAAAGATCGACATCGGCGGATAAACACTTTCGTCCGACCCGCTGATCTTGAATCCGCGCTCCTGCAACGCCACCGCCACCGAGCCCATGGCCGTGCCGCAAATCCCAATGAAATGAAATTTTTGCGGCGTGCTCTTCGTCACGCGCATTCTTTACGCCGCGCCAGCGACTTTGGCTACTGAAACGAAGCTAATCTGGAAGCCATGAATCCAGGAAATTCATTTTGCAGTCTCATGGTTTCCTGGTTTCCGGGTTCGTTTGCTATTTTTTCTTAAACACTTCGACCGCGTTCCACGCTTCGTCTGGCGGTGATTGCTCGTATTCCAACGCGCTCGCGAGATACATTTTCCCCAGCGCGTCGTCCGGATAAAATTCGAGAAAGTGTGAAAAAAGAATCTTCGCGCCTTTGAAGTCACGCTTTCGGAACTTGACGATCGCCTCCTCGTAAGCTTGTAGCCATTTCAAAAACTCTGGATCGACATCGTCGTTGAGCGCGCCTATCAGCGTGAAAATTTCCACCGGTTCCGTCTTTCCCTTCACTTGAACCCGCGCGATCGAGCGTAAGTAAAAATCGTCGCGGACGAGCTCGGCCGCGCTTCGACCCATCAGAATATCAACCCCATAAACGCGCGTGAGCGCTTCTAATCGCGAAGCGAGATTGACTGCGTCACCGATCACCGTCGGATCGAGCCGTTCGTGCGGCTCATAGGAACCGATATTGCCGACCACAGCGTCGCCGTGATTAATCCCAATTCCGAATGCGAGCGGCTTGAATCCCTCAGCTTGCCATGCGGCATTGAGCGCGGGCATTGCGCGTCGCATCCCGAGTGCCGCTCGCACCGCCGCTTTCGCATCTTCGGCCGCGCCGTGGCTGCTCACGTTTCCCCAGACCGCCATAATCGCGTCACCGATAAATTTATCGAGTGTGCCGCCGTTATCGAACACCATCGGCACCATCGCGCTGAGATAACGATTGAGCTGCGACACCAGCACAGTCGGATCCGCCTTTTCCGACAAACTGGTGAAGCCGACCAAATCTGAAAAAAGCACCGTCACCGGTTTGCGCGAGCCGAGCATCGAATTGTAGTAACCGCCCGGGTTATCGAGAATTTCTTTGACCAGATTTTTCGAGACGTAACGCTCGAGCGTGCGACGGGTGCGCAGTTTCTCCAGCCGTTCGAGCGCGTACTCAAAACCGAGCCCACATAAACCGCTGGCCAAAAATGTGCTCAGTGTCGGCACTACCATGACGAGCAGGCCGAATCGATCGTAAATAATTCTCGCCAAACCAAGATAAGCTGCAGCGATGGCGAGCAGCGTGCCAAAACAGAGAAGTGGTCGACGCAAAAAAGCGACTACGGTCCAAGCCGTCAATCCGCCTAACAAAACCAAAACAAAGTCGACCTTGATTGGAGTTTCCGAGAGAAATTCTCGATCGAGCGAGGCGGCCAGCGCATGTAAGTGCAAAGCGGCTCCCCACAGCCTCGAATTTATCGGGGTGGCCACAACGTCGTGCTGAATCTCCGCCGACGAACCTACGATGATGACTTTATCCTTAAAAAATTTCCCATCGTGGTAATTGCTGTGCCACGTCGCTGGGAGGAAAACTTCGTACAAAGGCAATGGATGATATGCCTCCTCCGAACCGAAGCGGATTGCGTGCAGGTTGACGTCGTCAGGCACAGAATCGGGACGGCCTAGCTTCACCAAAGCGCGCGCGACCATCGAACTGTAGATCTCCTCTCCGGCAAATTCAGCTTCCCCGGCGAGCTGACGATCAGAAACATGAAAGCGCGCACGCCGGATCACCCCATCAAGGTCGTGCCAATAATTTACAAAACCGACTCGATCATCTTGCCCCTGCGGCGCCGGGATTAGCGTTTTGATCGGCAAAACCAGCTGATAATTGTTCTGGTCGTCGAAATTAGATGCGATGACGACCCGATCCCGATATTTCTCCAGCGCCGCGTGAAATGCCGGGTCCGCATCCGTCGGCGAATTGAAAACGAGGTCGAACATGATCAACCGCGCGCCCGACGCGAAGAGCTTGTCCATCAGCACCACCCAAACTTCGCGTGACCAGGGAAACGGATGCCCGGCCATCAATTGCAATGCGGGGTCGTTTGCAATTTCTTCCGGACTAACCGCATCGAGTATCAGCGACTCCTGATCGATCCCGAGAAAAACAAAATCCGAATGGGTCTGGGTTTTGCGGCCTTCACGGCGCAACACGTCGGCAAAACTTCGCTCTCCGCTCCAGATCGTCGAAAGAAACGGAGCGGCCGGGAAAAAATGGGCCAGCGCAACCAAGCCGGTCCAAAAAACCGCGATCGCGACCAAAATCATCAAGCGATGTCGGCCAAGCCAATGCACGGCGGAATTATATCAATGACGAAGCACGAATGTCGAATTTCGAAGCAATGATCAAAGCCGAATGACGAAGTGATTATTGGGGCCGGCATTCGACCTTGGTCATTCGGGCTTCCCTCGTCATTCGTCATTTTGAAAATCAGTTGTCATTTACGACGAACTCCCTAACTTCTCCGCCCCGACCAAAAACGCGTCGGCTCATCTTTTCACCTGTCCCGCGCTGCGGGACTGATCAGCGAGCGAGGTCGGAAAGATCGATAATTAAGAACAGCGCGCTGAACGAGGAGCCCCGGAGTGATTCGGGGCACAACAACAATGCCTAGAGCCAGTAATGCGCCGGCCAGCCGTGCGCGCCGCAAACGCGTCCTGAAAAAAGCCAAAGGCTACCGCGGACGCCGTTCCAAACTTTTCCGTTACGCCAAAGACGCGACCATGAAAGCCCAATACTGGGCCTATCGCGATCGCAAGACCCGCAAGCGTACATTCCGTTATTTGTGGATTCAGCGACTCAACGCTGCTGCTCGAGCCAACGGACTAACTTACAGCCGGTTCGCGGAAGGATTGAAAGCAGCCGGCATTGGACTTGACCGCAAAGTCCTGGCCGATCTCGCCGTGAGCGACGAGAACGCGTTCAAATCGATTGTCGATCAAGCGAAGAGCGCGTTGGAAGATAAGTCGAAGTCGAAAAGGAAAGCGGCGTAGTTTCAGCGATTTCTGTCTTTTGACAGAATGCACAGAATTAACGAAATGATTTTCGAATTCTGTTTCATTTTGTTCATTCTGTCGAAAATCTCTTAACCGATGGCTCATCCGTTGGAACAACTGCGAGACGACGCGCTGCGCGAGATCGAATCCGCGCGCGACGAGCAGGCCCTCGAAACCGCACGGGTGAAATATCTCGGCCGCAGCGGCAGCGTGTCGGCCTGGGGCGAGCAAATGAAAACGCTCGCCAGTGAAGAAAAGCCAATCGTCGGCAAACTGCTCAACGAAGTCCGCAGTTCGGTCACTGCCGCGATCGACCTGCGCGCGCAGCAGTTTCGATCACAGAAGGAATCGGATGCGCTCACTAAGATCGACATCTCGCTGCCCGGAACGCAGCACGAAATCGGCGCGCTCCATCCGCTCACGCAAATGCTCGAGCGGTCGATCCAAATTTTTCGGCGAATGGGCTTCGCGCTCGCTGACGGACCGGACGTTGAAGACGAATGGCATTGCTTCGACGCGCTCAACACGCCGCCCGAGCATCCGGCACGGAACGAACAGGACACTTTTTATTTACCGGACGGCCGATTGCTGCGCACTCACACGTCCACCGTACAAATTCGCGCGATGCAAGCCGGGCCGCCGCCGATCCGGGTCATCGCGCCCGGCGCCGCTTATCGCCGCGATGAGGTGGACGCGACTCACAGCGCGCAGTTTCACCAAATCGAAGGCCTCTACGTCGATAAAAACGTCAGCGTCGCAGATTTGAAGGGCACGCTTGAGTTTTTCATGCGCGAATTGTTTGGCGCCGATACCGCCGTCCAATTTCGTCCGCATTATTTTCCGTTCACCGAGCCGAGCTTGGAAATTTATGTGAAATCAAAAGCGCTCAAGAAAGGCGAGGAATGGGTCGAGGTCTGTGGCTGCGGCGTAGTTCACCCTGCTGTTTTCGAAGCAGTTAACAAAGCGCGCGGCGATAAAGCTTACGATCCCGAGAAATGGAGCGGCTACGCTTTCGGCCTGGGCATGGACCGGCTCGCCATGATTTTGTTCGATATCCCTGATATCCGCCTCTTCGCACAGAACGATCTGCGGTTTTTAAAGCAATTCGCGTGAAGCCTCTTTTGTCATTCCAATCTGAGCCGAGGAATCTCTTACTATTTCTGAATCCGGAAATATCCAGAGATGTCTCGACTTCGCTCGACATGACATTGAAACGAACATGAAATTTTCCGTTAACTGGTTGCGCGAATTTGTCGATCTTCCAAAGGAGCCGGAAGAGATCGCGGATTTGCTGACACGCGCCGGCGTCGAAACAAAGGGAATCGAAACGCGCGGCGCGAAGATCGACCAGGTGTTCGTTTCGCAAATCACGACCTCTTCTCGCCATCCAAATGCCGATCGCCTGACCGTTTGCGAAGTTGACGACGGGAGCGGAACCAAGCGGCAAATCGTTTGCGGCGCGACCAATTACAAGGTTGGCGACAAAGTTCCGCTCGCCCTTCCGGGCGCGAAGTTGCCGAACGGAACCGAAATTCGGAAAAGCAAATTGCGCGGCGTGGAAAGCGAAGGAATGCTTTGCAGCGCGATCGAGCTTGGACTTGGCCAGGACGCGGCCGGTCTTTTACTTCTGCCGCCTGAAGCGAAAATCGGTGCGCCGATTGGCGATTTGTTTCCAGCTGACACGATTCTCGATGTCGAGATCACTCCCAATCGCGGCGATTTGCTCAGCCATTTCGGTCTCGCGCGCGAAATCGCGGCGCTCAGTAACCAAAGAATTGCAGAGCAAGCGCTCCGCTTGCCATTTGGAAAAATGGCAGGCGGAGCGCCTGCCCTACGGAAAAAAGGCGTCACGATTTCCGCGCTCCGCGAATGTCCGTTTTTTTCGGCCCGCAAGATCGACAACGTGAAAGTCGGGCCGACTCCGCAATGGTTGCGCGCGAAGATCGAGAGCGTCGGCATTCGTTCGATCAACAACATCGTCGATATCTCCAACTTCGTGATGCTCGAACTTGGTCAGCCGACACACGCGTTCGACGCCGGCAAATTAAAAGGCGATATCGATGTGCGACTCGCGCGCGACGGCGAAAAGTTTCTTGCCCTTGATGGAAAGACTTACTCGCTCAAGCCGGACAATCTGGTTGTCGCCGATCAGGAGCGTGCCGTTGGCATCGCCGGCGTGATGGGCGGCGAAGAAACCGGCGTGACGGAATCGACAAAGAACATCTTGCTCGAGAGCGCATATTTTTTGCCGGCGAGTGTTCGACGGACCGCGCGGAATTTGAATTTGCCGAGCGACGCGAGTTATCGCTTCGAACGCGGAGTCGATCCGCAAATAGTGTTACGTGCGTCGCATCGCGCGACGGAGTTGATCCGCGAGATCGCAAGTGGAACGCCGACAAAGGAAATTGGAACCGCCGGCAAAGTTCCGGGAAATCCTGCGGACGTTTCGCTCAGTTACGAAAAATGCGATCGAGTCGTGGGGATCGCGATCAAACCAAAGACCATTGATGAAATTCTGACACGCTTTGGGTTGCGCAAAATGAGCGCGACCAAAACCGCAAAGTGGAAAATTCCGAGTTATCGGCGCGACCTACAACGCGATGTCGATCTTATCGAGGAAGTCCTTCGCGCTTACGGCGTAAACAAAATTCAGGGGAATGATCGAAGCCGATCCACGCCTTCGAGCGGGGCGGATCGTTCGCACGATCTGGAATCGGCACTACACGAACGATTGAGCGCGCGCGGGCTGTGGGAAGTACGCACATCGAAACTAATCTCACGCAGCGCAATCGCGTTTGGCGATAACGCAGTCAATTTGCGAAATCCATTAACGGAGGATCATGTGGCACTCCGGCCGAGCTTGTTGACAGGACTTATAACTGTTCTTAATCGCAATGTACGTGCAAGTATCGAACGGGTCGCGATTTTCGAAGTCGGTCGAGTCTTTGTTCCGCCAGAAGCAAGAGAAGAACGGCACCTCGGAATATTACTATGGGGAAACGCTATTAGCGCACCGCATTGGCGGATAACCGACGTACGTCCGTTCGATTTTTTCGATCTCAAGGGCGCGATCGAATCACTCGCGATTGCGGCGATTTCATTTCGCCGCGGAGATCATGCCGATTTAGCGCTCCCGACAGAAATCTATGCGAACGAACGCGCGATTGGTTTTGCCGGGCAATTGCGCGAAGGAAGAGTCGATGCACCCGGGGCGGTCTTCGTCGCGGAGGTGGACGTCGATCTTGCCCTGGGCGGAGCCGAGTTGCAGAAAAGTTTTCGCGAGATTGAAAAATTTCCGACGGTAACACGGGACATCGCGATGATCGTGCCCGAAGAAATTTCGCACGCGACAATTTTAAGTGCGATTCAGGAGCCGAAAGAGCCGCTGCTGGAAAGCGTTGAGCTGTTCGACTTGTTCACCGAACAAATCGGAGCGGCCCGAAAGTCGCTCGCATATCGATTGACATATCGAGACCGGAGTCGCACACTGACGAGTGAGGAAGTGAGTGCGGTGCACGCGAAAATTCGCGAGCGTTTGCAGCGCGACCTCGGCGCGGAATTGCGCGAGTAGTTCTTTGAGAGTGAGAGCCGCTCGTTGAGGGTTGGGAAGGAAACCAGTGCTTTCCACTCAACTCTCAACCAGCGGCTTTCGAATTTACCCTGCGATGTTCGCGATTAAGGTGACGTCCCCGAACCGATAGTTGATGAATAGAGGAGGCTTGGTTGGTGCGGAAAATGACACGCCTTCATTGGAAGTCAGCTTCCGCAACGACGGTCATCCACCCTTTACCAAAGGGAACGGGAGAATCATCTGAACGGCACCTGTGGGGTAAAATTTTGGGAATGCCCGAGTCGATTTTTCGATTCGGGCATTTTTTTTGCGCGCGGCGTTTGAAATTCGCGCGTTAGGATCGACAATCACCCGCGATGCGCGCGCTGCTCGCTCTCGAAGACGGAAAATGTTTCGAGGGCGAATCATTTGGCGCCACCGGAACTCGAGTCGGCGAGATCTGCTTCAACACCGCCATGACCGGTTACCAGGAGATCCTGACCGATCCTTCGTATCGCGGCCAGATCGTGGCCATGACTTATCCGCTGATCGGTAATTACGGAATCAATTCGGTCGATCAGGAAAGCCGTTCGCCGCACGTGCGCGGGTTTGTGATCGAAGAATTGAGCGAAGCGCCGAGTAACTGGCGCTCCGAAATGTCGCTCGATGAATATTTGCGCAAGTGGGACATTCCCGGCGTCCAGGGAATCGACACTCGCGCGCTGACGCGTCATCTCCGTACGCGCGGCGCGATGAAGGCGTGCCTGACCACGGAGAAGATGTCGATCCAACAAGCTGTCCAGCGCGCGGTCGAAGGCGAAGGCGTAATCGGAATGGATTACGTGCGCGAAGTTTCGACACCGGAAATTTACCGGTGGGACCCGGACGACAAATTGAGCCAGCCGTGGTCGATCGCGAATGGCAACGGCGACAGCAAACCGAAATTGCCCCCAATCCGGTTCCGGATCGTTGCTTACGACTACGGGATCAAACAAAATATTTTGCGACTGCTGCGGCAGAAAGGTTTTGGCGTCACCGTTGTTCCTGCATCGACTTCGGCAGAGCAAGCACTCGCGCTCAATCCCGACGGAATTTTTCTCTCAAACGGTCCCGGAGATCCTGCTGCGTTACCTTATGCGCACAAGGCCGTCGCCGATTTGATGGGGAAGAAGCCGATCTTTGGAATTTGTCTCGGCCATCAGATTCTCGGCTTCGCGTTTGGGGGATCGACATTCAAACTGAAATTCGGTCATCGCGGCGCCAACCAACCGGTCAAAGATCTGCACAGCGGCAAAGTCGCGATCACCGCGCAGAACCATGGTTTCGCGGTCGATCCGGAATCGTTGCCGAAAAATGTGGAAGTTAGCCACATCAATTTAAACGACAACACGGTCGAAGGAATGCGCCACAAAGAGTTGCCGATCTTCAGTGTCCAATACCATCCCGAAGCTGCGCCTGGCCCGCACGACGCGTCTTATTTCTTTTCACAGTTCGCGGATTTGATCGACGGCAAGAAGAGCCGAAAATGAATTATGAATAAACCCAATCTGTCGAAGTTGGTCATCAGTACCACATTTGTCCTGGCGCTATCGCTTTCTCCACTCGTGTTCGCGCACGATCCCGCGGAGCACGGAAAAGAAAATCTCAGCGCCGCTGCTGAAAAAACTGTCACCGGCGAAATCGTCGACATGATGTGCTACATCGATCATAACGCGATCGGCGAAGAGCACGGAAAATCATGCGGTGCCAAGTGTATTAAGAACGGCGGACCAGTCGGGATTGTCGAAAACGGAAAAGCGTATCTGGTCGTCGGCGAGCACAAGCCGATGAACGATCAACTGGCTGAGTATTGCGGCAAAATGGTGACGGTGAAAGGCAAAGCGGCCGATCGCGGCGGTATTGCGATGCTCGAAAACGCCGAGATCGTTAAGAAATAATCACGACGATAATCGCAGCGCGATCACTTCGCGCAGCATGCGGAGGCTGTCGTGAATCACGTGGACCTTGCTGCCTTCCGCATGGTTCCAGCGCACCGGGATCTCACGCAGACGCAACCCGGCCTGGTAGGCGAGAAAAAGAAGTTCGACATCAAACGCGAACCCGATGGTATGCGCTTTTTCCAGAATTGGCCGGCAGACATCCAGTCGAAACGCTTTGAAACCGCATTGCGTGTCCCAAAACGGCATTCCGGTCGCAAATCGCACGATCAAATTGAAAACGCGACCGGCCTGCTCGCGTCGCCACGGTTGCCGAATGCCGATCAGTTTTCGATCGAGCGCGCGCGAACCAAACGCAAGATCGACATCTCCCTGTGCGATCGGCCCAATCACTTTGGGGATTTCGCTCAACGGTGTCGAAAGATCCGCGTCGAAGAACAATCCGATTGGTTTTGTTGCGGCGAGCAATCCAGTTCGCACTGCCGCGCCTTTTCCGCGGTTCGGAAAATTCTCCAGCAATCGCGTTTGGATTTTTGCGCCGCTCAAAGCTTCGCGAACAATTGTTGATGTTGCATCGGTGGAGCCGTCGTTCACCACGATCAATTCGGCGTCCGGGCTTTCCGCGGATAAATAATCCAGCGTCGAGCGCACGGTGTCACCGATTCGGGCCGCTTCGTTAAAGCAGGGAATAGCGACGGAGAACGGCGGTAGCATCGTTTGAAAAATCGAGATTCGTGATTCGAGACTCGTGATTTCGGCGACGATTTAACGATTTAACGAGTCACGATTCACGATTCACGATTCAGCGATAAATCTCAGTGACGAACTTGCCGTTTGGATCGACATACCCCCGATACATCCCCGAAGTATTGAACGGCAACGCGATCTTGCCGTTTTTGTCGATCACGATCATGCCGCCGGTGCCGCCGAGTTTTGCGATTTTGTCGATCACGGCGAGACTGGCTTCCTCGACGGTTTTGCGGCGATACTCGATCAACGCCGATACGTCGTGAGCAGCGGTGGCCATGATGAAAAACTCGCCGTCACCGGTGCCGGACACGGCACAAGTGGCGTTGTTCGCATAGGTGCCGCCGCCAATGATCGGAGTGTCGCCGATGCGTCCGCTCAGTTTATTCGTTTTTCCACCGGTCGAAGTTGCAGCGGTCAGATTTCCATTTCGATCCAGTGCGACCGCGCCAACCGTTCCATGCAGGTCCTGATCAGTAATGATGAATTTCTTGTCGCCAGTGCCGCCCGCTTTTTCAGCCGCTTTTGTTTTCTGAAGCGCGTCCCAACGTTCCTGAGTGAAAAAATATTTTTGATCAACGAGCTCGACGCCATGTTCCTTGGCAAAACTTTCCGCGCCGTCGCCCGCCATCAAAACGTGCGGAGATTTCTCCATCACGAGCCGCGCAAGACTGATCGGATTTTTGATATGTCGCACGTCGGCCACCGCGCCAGCTTTAAGCGTCTTGCCGTCCATGATCGCAGCGTCCATTTCGTTGGTGCCAGCGGCCGAGAAGACCGACCCCTTGCCGGCGTTGAAAAGCGGATCGTCCTCGAGTACGCGCACCGCCGCTTCGGTCGCGTCCAAACTCGCACCGCCGTGCTGCAAAATGTCCCAGCCAGCCCGAAGTGCGTTTTCAATACCGGCGCGATATTCGCGCTCGCGCTCCGGCGTCATTTTGTTGCGCTCCATCGTTCCGGCGCCGCCGTGAACGACCAATCCAATTTTACTTTCTTTCGTCGAGCTCATCCTGCCGAACTGTTGCGCACCAGCTAATGCCGCGAGGGTCAGCAGTCCGCAAATCAGAAAACATCGTCCCACCATAAATTTTTATTTGGCTTTCCCAACAAGTACCCCTGGTTCGATCGCGCGCCAGCGAGAAGAAATCACTCGGCGAGCAATGGCCGACACATTCAATCGGCAGAATGCGCTTCTAGCGAGCAGGGCGGGAGCGTGTTTTTCAGCTGAAGTGTCCCCGCCAAGAATAATGGGCAGCCCTTCCTTGCCCGCGCCAATGATCACGACTTTTGAGTTGCCGCTCAGGGCCAATTCTTTCGTCGCCTCGATCCCCTTCCATTTCAACAGATTCTCATTAATCCCTTCAGCCACGATTTTTTGAAAACTGTCCATTGTCTCCTTCACCTCATTCGTCTGAACTGACATTCGGTGAACTCGCGCCAAAGGATTCACCAGATGCAAACCTGAAGGCAACGCTTCCGCTCGAACATTCCCGAAAAAATCGACAACCCGACATGTCCGGCGGGAACGACGCGAGCGGCACGCAGCACAAGAATCAATGCGACAAAGAAAATAAAAACGGCACCGGCAGACCGCGGTTTCTTATCCGACCTCTAAGCAAACGCTGTGGCGGATGTCGATGTTTTTGCGCGGCCCTAATTTTCGCTTTTTCCGTCTCCTGAACTAAGGCAGCTTCCCTTCGACAATGGCTAAGCAAAAACAAGACTCGACCGAAGAAGTTCTGATCGCGGCGCCAGTGATTGCGCTCCAGGAGATCGGAGGGGTCTTCTGGAATTTCCTGCGTGAAGTGGGCAGCATGTTCTGGTTCATCGCGCACACGTTCGAGGAAACGATCGAGCGTTTGCGCGATGGACGGGTGCCGTTTCGCGCTATTAGTTTTTTCCGGCATGCCGAACGCGCTGGGGTCGAATCGGTGCCGCTGGTTGGACTAGTTTCGTTTTTTCTCGGTCTGACCATGGCACTGCTGACCGGTTACCAATTGCAGCGTTTCGGAACGGAACGATTGATCCCTGGTTTGGTGGCGATCGGTTTCACCCGCGAACTCGGACCGTTGATCACTGGAATCATGCTCGCGGCGCGGATCGGCGCCGCCTTCACCGCCGAACTCGGCACCATGCAGGTGTCGGAGGAAGTCGAAGCGATTGAGGCGATGGGCATCGGACCGCTTCGGTTCCTGGTCGCGCCACGGATGCTAGCCCTTTTTTTCCTGATGCCGTGCCTTACTACAATTTCGAATATCTCGGCCATCTTCGCGAGCAGTCTAGTGTGCAAAGCTTACTTCAGCATCGCTTTCCCTTACTTTGTCGATCTTGTCCGGGACGCGTTGCTCATTCGCGATATCGTCACCGGCGTGTTCAAAAGCTTCATGTTCGGTTTGCTGATCGCAGCGATCGCATGTTACCGCGGCCTGACCGTGAAAGGCGGCGCGGCCGGTGTTGGGACCGCCACCACTTCGAGCGTAGTCACCGCGATCACCGTCGTGATTGGCGTCGATACGCTCTACAACATCGTTTACGTAGTCTTTTTCCCGACATGAGCGCCAAGAACTCGCACATGGTCGAATTACGCGATGTGAAGATGCAGTTCGATGAAAAAAAAGTGCTCGATGGATTTTCGCTTGCGGTCGAACCGGAAGATCGACTCGTGATCATGGGTCAAAGCGGCAGCGGCAAGAGTACGATTTTGCGTCTCATTCTTGGAATGTTGCAACCCAACGCCGGCTCCATTTTCTTTAAGCAATTCGAAATCACGCGTTTGAAGCGGCGCAAATTGCAGCAGGTGCGGCGGAACATCGGGATGGTTTATCAATACTCGGCGCTCCTCAGTTCGCGCAACGTGCGGGACAACGTTGCGCTGCCACTGGAAGAGCTAACCGACAAATCGCGCGATGAGATCGACAAGATTGTGGACGAAAAACTGGATCTGGTCGGGATGATGGAAGCGAAAAATCTGATGCCGTCGGAATTAAGCGGCGGGATGAAAAAACGCGTGAGTCTGGCGCGGGCCCTTGTCCTCGAGCCGGAATTGATCCTTTTCGACGAACCGGTGGCCGGTCTCGACCCGGTGATTGCGTCGGTCATCGACGAATTGATTATCAATCTGACCGAGAACTCCAAAGTCACCTCAATTACCGTGACCCACGAAATGGACAGCGCCTTTCGCATCGGCACACGAATGGCTATGTTGTATCAAGGAAAAATCATCGAAGACGCTGAGCCGGAGAAATTCAAGCAATCCACAAATCCAGTCGTCGCTCAGTTCTTGAGCGGCAGCACCGAAGGTCCCATTCTGGAAGGAAGCCAAGATGCAATTGCAAAAAAATGAAATCATGACCGGCCTGCTGGTGGTCGGGACCGTGGCCGCGCTCGTCTTTGTTTTAGTGTTGCTTGGCGCACCCGGACTTTTTCGTCCGCTGGTCATTTACAAAATTTACGTGGACAACGCCGCCGGCATTAAACAAGGCGCAGTTGTGATGCTAGCGGGGCGCAAGATTGGTCAGGTCCAAAAATTATTTTCGCCCGTGTCGCGGGAAGAAGAACGTCGCGCCGAAGAAGCAGCAGCCGCCTTCGCTCCGCCAGGACTAAGCCCAACTCCGAGCCCGACGCCGGGAAAACCGAAATACGAAGCGAGGATTGACGTTCAGGTGGACCGCAACGCGGTTGTTTATCGTGACGCGCGCGCGCGGTTGATGCAGCTCGGCCTGCTCGGGGACATGGCGATCGACATTACCCAGGGCACTGAAGGTTCCGGGCGGGCGCGCGACGGCGAAATTTTTGCCGGGGAACGCAACCCAGATCTCGGCGAAGCCGCCGCGAAAATGCTGGAAATAATCAAGCCCGTCGCCGCCGAAGCGACCAGCACGATGAAAGACCTCCAGCAGACCGCGCAAAACTTGAATCACATCACGGACGAGAACTCGGAGCTAAACCAGGCCCTCAGTCAGGTGAAACTGTTCGGCGAACATGTTGCGGACATGACTGCGCCTGACAGCGCGCTCTCTCATTCGCTCAACAACATCGAGAAAATCAGCACCAGCCTGACTGAGAACAATAACATCGAGATCACGCTCCAAAATCTGCGGACGTCCTCGGAAAAATTGAAAGTCACGATCAACAACCTCGGACCCACCGGTCAGAACATCAAGGAATTCAGCGAGACAATAAAAAGTCAGCCCTGGCGCCTGATCTGGCCTTCCACAAAGAAATCTCCCGAGAAGTCGCCGACTCCCGCTCCCAGCGAAGCGACCATCACCGTCCGCAAAACCGCCAAACCAAAAGCGAGCCCGACTCGGGCCGGTGGCGGTCGCTGAAGCGCCTTACGCCGCTTTCTTCGCTAACCGCGCTTCCAAAAACTTCAGGACTGCAGCTTCACTCGAGCGAAGATCGACATCTTCCCTTTCGAGCGCTGCTTCAGTTGTTCGCGTCAACCCTTCGATTGATTTTTGATCGAGATAGGTCTCGAGCACTGCCGGATGAACGTAGCATTTCCGGCAAATCGCCGGCGTGTTGCCGAGAATCTTGGCCACCGCGCTGATCGCGGTTTTGATGTTCGCCTTCGCCTGCTTTCCGTTCTCGAATTTTTCCTGCGCATTGAGGGCGATCACGGTCAGAACCGTTCCCGCCCAGGTCCGAAAATCTTTGGCGCTGAAATCTTCGCCGGTAATTTCGCGGACGTACTCATTGACGTCCTGCGAAGTGATGTCGCGGACTTCGCCGCCATCATCGAGATATTGAAACAAATCCTGGCCGGGCAAATCCTGCAACTTGGAAACGATTTTCGCGATGCGCCGGTCGGCCACATCGACTTCATGCTCGCGTCCGCTCTTGCCCCGAAAACGGAAACGCAGTTTCGCGCCTTTGACCTCGACATGTCGATCTTTCATGGTCGTGAGGCCGAACGATTTGTTTTCGCGCGCGTACTCTTCGTTGCCGATGCGAATGAACGTCCGCTCGAGCAATTGCACGACCGTCGCCAGTACCTTGTTTCGTGGGAGCCCCGGCAATTTCAAGTCCCGCGCAATTCGTCGGCGGATTTTCGGCAGCGCTTTACCGAAGCTGATTATACGATCGTATTTGTTTTCGTCGCGAACTTCGCGCCAGCGCTCGTGATAAAGATATTGTTTGCGACCGCGCGCATCTCGACCGGTCGCCTGAATGTGACCGTTCGCCAAAGGAGAAACCCAAACTTCCGTCCAAGCCGGCGGAATGGCGAGACGCTTGATCCGTAAAAGTCGCTGCTCGTCACGAATCAATTCCCCATCCGCGTCGAACCACTCGAAATCGCCGCCTTTTGCTTTTCGCGTGTAACCGGGCCGAACGTCGCTCACATAACTCAGACCGGCTCCCTCGGCTGCGTCCATCGCCTCGGCAACGATCTTCGCACCGTTGCCGCTTCCATTTTTTGCCCTGGCGTGCACGTAATTAAATTCGCAGACCGACAATTAGCGACGGTCGTTGACCTTCGACGACGCTGGCGACGCGTCTCTTCAATTCACGAGCCGTAGCTCTTCGTGAATTTCTTCTTCGACTCGGATTCAGTCGACGGCGCAATGGGCGGTTGCTCCGGCATCTTTGTGGATGCTTCAGGTTTCGGCTCTGGCGCAGGTCGTTCCGGTTGCGCGGCACCTTTCGGCGCCTGCTGCGCAACTTCGACATAGACCATCTGCAAATTCGAGAGCGTGTTGCGCAGCACAGCCGCTTCTTCGCTAGTGAGGTTGCCGCGCGTTTTCTCCTGAATCATCGACAACTGGTCGATAAACATTTTTGCGAGCTCGAGGTTCACTTCACCTTCGCCTGTTTTCGGATTCGGAATCTGGCCGAGAAAAAGCGCGGCGTTCTGCGCGTGCATCATCACAAATTCGATGAAGCGCTGCGAAAGCTCGCCGCTCTGGGTGGAGGTTCGGACTTCAGCCATGGTTCACTTTTGTTTCGCAACTGGAGGCCGATCTGGGGGTCGCACCGTAGCTAAAACATACGGTTGATCCCGAAAGTATTTGGCGGCCACTCGCTTGATTTCATCCAGTGTCACGGCTTCGGCCTCGCGCTCAAGCGATTTGTAATGGTCGAAGCCGAGTCCGTAAAGCTCATCGAGCGCACATTGGTAGCCGAACGAATCGTTGCTCTGCATCGCGATTTGATGTTGACCAATCAATTTCTTTTTCGCGCGTGCTAACTCTTCCTGCGTCAGACCTTCGCTCGCCAGTTTGCGAATCTCATCGAGCAATGCCGTTTTCACCGGTTCGATTTTTTGCGGATCAGTCCCCAGATAAAACGCGAACAGGCCCGGCACCAATCCCTGCATCTGGCTGGCGCCGACGTAATAAGCCAGTCCCATTTGTTCGCGAATACGGATAAAGAAGCGCGAGCCGAGATCGCTGCTTGCTTCATCGATCAACTCGAGTGCATGTCGATCTTTGCTGAACATGTCGACGCCGCGATAACCGACCATGATCACTCCCTGCGCTTTTTCTTTTTTTGCCTCAACATTCTCGATTTTCGCGATTGGAGCGGGCGGACGCGTATCGGTCAACGCGAGAGCCCCTGGCTTCATCTTACCGAGCTCTTTTTCGAAAAGCTCCTTCACTTCAGCGGTGTTCACATTTCCGAAAACCGAAATCACACCGTTTTTCGCGACCAGGTATTTGTCGCGGAATTCGAGCAAATCTTTTTGGGTAAGCTGCTGCACTGATTCCGGCGAGCCAGTCGAGCGCAAGGCGTAAGGATGATCGGTAAAGAGCGCCTGGCGCAAAATGTTGCGCGCGACTGTCGTCAACTGTTCCTCTTCCTGTTTAATCCCTGCAATCTGAACTTCTTTTTCGCGCGCGACCGCCTTTTCCGGAAAGTTCGCATTAAGCAAAACGTCAGCCAGCAAATCGACGCCGGTTTTCAAGTCCGGTTTCATCACATGAACGCCGACACTCATGCTGTTGTTGCCAGCGTCACTCGAGATCGAGCCGCCGATGGCTTCGATCTGATTGGCGATTTGCTCGGCGGTGCGCGTCTTGGTTCCTTTGAGCAAAACGCGAGCGGTCAAACGAGTAATCCCATTCGTCTTCGGAGTTTCGGCGAGCAATCCGCTGCGAAAAAGGGCGCTCATCGAAACCAGCGGCAAACGTGGATCTTCGCGCACGACCAAACGCAGACCGTTGGAAAGCTCAAATTTCTGAATTTCGGCGATCGGAGCTGGCTTTGAAGCTTCCTGTTTTGCGCCGACCGAACCTTTCGGATTTAGGGACGCAACGGTCAGGTTTTGATCGACGAGATATTTCGTGGCGACGCGGCGAATGTCATCCAGTGTTACTCTTTGGACGGCGGTCAAATAATCGCGACTGAAATTCAGGTTTCGCATCAGCAACCAATTTGATCCGAGATCGGAGGCTTGCCCGCGCATGGTCGTGAGCGCGTCGAGGTGATGACTGAGCGACATTTTTTTCGCTTTCATCAATTCATCCGCGGTCACGCCGGCTTGTTTCACTTCGGCGACGATCTGCAAGATCAACTTCTCGGCTGCGTCGCGTTTCTTTGGGTCGACAGTCGCGTCCACGCCGAGCAATCCCGGATCGCCCGGCGTATACGAAAATGCCGACACGCCGAAAGCGAGGCCGGATTCTTCGCGAACCCGCCGATACAAACGCGAGCTGCGGCCTTCGCCCAAAATCGTCGAAAGCAAATCGAGCGCGGGAACATCCGGATGCGTGATCTCGGGAATGTGCCAGGCCAATGAAAGCCGCGTCAGCTCGGTCGCGAATTCATTGTGCACTTCGCGACGCCCGAGTTGGGGCGGTTCTTCCGGAACAAAAACCGGCTTGAGCGATTTCTCCGGATAACTTTTGAAAAAATCGGCCAATTGCTGATGCACTTTTTCTGCATCGACATCTCCCACCACAATGAAGGTGAGATTGTTCGGCACGTAACGCGACTTGTAATACTGCATCACCTGCTCTTGCGTGAGCTGGTTGTAAATTTCCATCTCGCCGATCACTGGCAGCCGATAAGGATGACGCTGGTAGGCGGTCGCAAACAACAGCAGACCCGCCTGGCGATCCGGATCGTCAAGCCCCATCGCGAATTCGCGACGAATGACTTCCTGTTCTTTCGCGTATTCTTCCGGCGGCAGAGTAGAATTCATCATCGCGTCGGACAAAATCGAGAGCGCGGCCGGCACTCCGTCTTTCGGCACGTCGATCCAAAAGACGGTCCGATCGAACGAAGTATAAGCGTTGATGTAACCGCCCACGTCCTGGATTTTTTGCGCGATCGCGTTGCCCGATTGCGTTTTGGTCCCTTTGAAGAGCATGTGCTCGAGGATGTGCGAGAGCCCCGCGCCCAATTTCTCGTCCTCGTAAATGCTGCCGGTGTTGCACCAGGCCTGCACACTTGCCACCGGCGCGCTTCGGTCTTCTTGCACAATCAGCGTCAAGCCGTCGGGCAAAACCCATTTTTGCGCCGAGCTCGGCGGAAAAGTGATGACCATACTCGAGCCATCCTGGTTCTTTTGGGACTCCCCATGGGATTTCCCCGAACGAGGACGATCAACAGAAGCAGCTTTCAAGTTCGCCATGCTAAATACAATTGCAGAAAGTAGCCCCGCTACTTCAACGCGATACACAAATTTATTGGCCACTGTGATTCCAATGAAAGGAGCGGACCGCGCCAGTTACGAAACCTTGGGCGCTGGTAAACTTTTCGGGACTTCGGTTTTTTTCTCGGGCGTGAACGGTTTCAGGAACGCGTCGTTAAAATCGTAAACCGCTTTGAAATCCTCGATCGAATCTTCGTCGGTTTTCCCAAAAATTCCGGCGCCGATGAGATTGAAAACCATGTGACCAATATCTTCGCAGGAACGAATTCCCCAATTATCAAACACCGTCACTACCATCGGCCCGAATTCCTTGAGCGCGTATCGGCGAACGCCTTCCAGCAATTCCGGCCCGGAAACGTGCCGCACCGTCGCGCCTTTCGCTTTCTTCTGCTGCTTGGTCGTGAAATCGAGCGAGTCACGCAGGAAAACGTAGGCCTCGCGTTGATAACGCGGGTCGCTCGCCACGATTGAATCGAGGGCTTCGGCAAATCCAATTTTCTGCATCAATAGAGATGCGCGTTTAAAACGCGCCAACAATAATAATCAGTAACCCCAGAATGAGCAACTGTCGCGCAACATCGATAACTTCTGAGATCGACGATGCCTATCTGTCTGACCAAACGGCGAACTCGCCTCCGCCCGGCTCGCGAAAATGGAAACGGCGGCCGCCGGGAAATTGGAAAATTTCTTTTGTGATCTCGCCGCCAAGATTGACAACTTTCGCGTGCGTCTTCTCAAGTTCCCGATGATACAACACGATGAGCGGCGCGCCTGAGTCCACACTCGCATTTTTTTCCGAGCTGAAAAAGCCTCCGGTCATCCGGCCATCAACCGACAAGCGCAGAGAAGAATTTCTTCGTCCTCGCGAGATCGCGCGAGGGCGTCTCGATGTAATCGATCGTGTTCGGCAGTGATTCGTGCATTTGGCAACTAGAATTGTTCTTCCATCGCGTCAAGATAAGCCGAGAACGCGTCCTTTCGGTGCGCTGCGGAAGGACTGGCCGCGCTCGAAGTGTTGAGAAAACCCTCAAAGAGACCACTCCGTGTCGACAATTGCGTCGCCTCGAACCAGTTCAGGTAATCGTCGATCTCGGTCATTCGATCGGAAAGTCTGGCGCGCAAAGTCTTCAACTCGGTCAGTCGCGCCCCAACCGCGCGATTTTTTCCGAGTGCGAGCTGCGCAACAAGCTGCTGATAATCCTGAATGATCGACCGAAGGATCGGGTTGGCGTGGGCAGCGAGCAGCATGAACTCCTGAGTGAATTTTCGGAGCGCCATTCGCTGCATCGGAGTCGGCTTTTTTTGGCAAAGACCTTCGAGCGACAAAGATTTATCGCGACCATCGGCAGGCGAAAATTTTGTCTGTAACAGCTGATCGAGCTTTTCGTCTGTCTGCGAAAAAGTCAAAAGGTCAGTCCGCGCCGAGCGCTTCATGCTCGCGATCATCGATTCCCATATTTTCCCCAAATCGTTTCCGGCGAGTTGTGGAAAAGCGGCTTGCAAATCTGCGAGCAGATCATTTGAAGCAAACGCGAGATTGTCGATGTAACTCCCAAGGCGCGCGCGACCGTCAGCGCTTTCGACAACCAACTGCACGAGCGCGAACGAATAGGCGCGGTAAAAGAGTCGCCCGGCCGAATCGAGTAATTCGGGCCGCTCGCGCAGAAATTCATCGAGCGGTGTGATTCGCTCCGACACGGCCAGCGAGTTGGCGAGCAAGAGGCAATCGCGGTTCGGCGTTAGTGCAAGCAAACCTTCGACCAGCCAGTCTGGCGCCTCCACGTAAGCCTCGCCCGATGGAATTGCGGTTTGATTGCGATAAATCATTTCGAGCAGGATCACCCGCAAAAGTTCGCGCTCCATTGCTCCCAAATTCATTTCCCCTGAAATCGTGAGATCGAGTTGCAGTTTCAATCCGGAACCGGTTTGGCTAAAACGCAATGCAGCAGCTGGAATTTCCGGCAAATTCGCCGCCCGCGGTTGTAAATTAATGACCGCCGCGGTGACCCATTGATCGCGTCGTCGCAAAACAGCAAGCAAATTGGCTTTGGTCCGCTCCGCCAGCGCCGACACCGCACCGCGCCAGGCCGCATCGCCGCCGTAAATAATGAATTGCCCGGAGGGGCTCACGCTGCGTTCGACCGATGTAGCTGCGCCTGAGTCGAGAGCAAAGATCGACAACGCAAAAGACGTAGCGGCGAAAATTCGGAGGATTTCGATGTTCACAACCGGTTGCGGCCAGAATAGTTGCGCAAGCCACGCGGTGGCGAGCACGATTGCCAATTTTCTTTCAAAAAAGGATGAAACTCTGAGCCCCTTCCAACGTCTAATTTTTAGAACCAAAAGCAGGCTTATGAACACAAAACGCATACTATCCAGTGTGGTCGCAGCAGCGACGATGTTAACCGCGTCGGTTGCGATTGCGGCCCACGAGAATGATCAGGCTCGCTCGAAAACAAAAGTGCGAGCGGCAAAGCAGACCACAACGATGACAACCCGCGGAAACGCGGCGGTTCGAACTCGCAGTTTCGCGACCCGCAGCAACGCCGCGGTCCGAACTCGCGGTTTCGTAACCGGCGGAAATACGACCACGGTTCGAACTCGTACCGCTCGGGACCGTAGCACGGTTTTCGTAGGCGGCAGCAGCTATGGAAGCTACCCGTACGGCTCATATGGTTACGGTTACGGCTATCCGTATTACTCGTACGGCCCGTCCGCTTCCTTTGGATTCGGTTACCCGTACTCCTACGGCTACTATCCGTACGGTTACTCCAGTTATTACCCGAACGACTACACTTACGGCTACTACGGTTATAATCGGCCCGGGTACAACACCTACGCAAACGACTCAATCGTGATCCAAGTTCAATCGCGACTGGCTCGCGCCGGTTACTATCGCGGACCCATTGATGGAGCCATGGGACCGCGCACGCATTACGCCATTCGCGCTTATGAGCGCGATCACGGCCTGCGCGTGGACGGCGTGATCAGCGGACAGCTTCTGCGGAACATGGGTCTCCGTTACTAGCGAGAAACCGAAAACAGATTGATTGATTGGTTGGTTGGCCGGCGAGTCCGATGGCGGGCTCCCGGCCACTTCCTTTTAACGCGCCGGCGCCGTTATCGTAACGCCGCCGTCGTGAAAGCTGACGGCTCCCATTTTCCCCAGTAATTTGTGCTCGCGCTCGAGGGCGGACCACAAGTCGGCAAAAATAATATCGCCGAATCGCATGATCGCAGGATGAATCGGAAATCTGCCGATCCAACCCCCGACGTTCATAGTCGAAATTTTTCCTGCGCCCGCATCGACCTGGTAGGATGTGCGACTGTAAATCGAGTAACCAAAGAGCGAGCGCTCCATGCCGATCGTACACGCGCCGTCACGGAAAGAAGCAGTCGCGCGCACGAAAGTCAGGAGCGGCTTGTTCAGCGCGGTTTTTTTACTCGTCAATCGATAAGCGAGATAGGCGTTGATTTGGTCCTGCGAATATTCGAGGGCGCCAGTCTTCTGATAAAAGGCTGCGTTCTCCAAATCGAGATCCACTTGCGGCGGCACGGCCTTGGTCGGAGCCGGCAATTCCGGCGGCAGCGCGATTTCCACCAGCGCGGCTACGACTGCTGCAGCCAAAGCCAATTTGCTGACGGTGAAGAAATTGCGCCTCGCCATGTTTGGCGGTCCCAACATCTTCTGCAAACGCCGGTGCACTTCTTGCGGATCCTGCGCTTTTTTCTGCGCCGACACAGCGGAACGATCCAGGCGCTCGCCGCAATTGTGGCAGTAAATGCGCTCGGCTTCGTTTTCGTGCCGGCATTCCGCGCAAACCAACTTTGTCATTGCCGTCGTAGTCGTCATGCAGCCGATTCCTTTTTCGGTTTAGTCGGTGGGGCTGATGTCGATGTTTTTGGCGGGGGCGTTTTCGATTCTTTGCCAGAGGGGGATTTTTCGGCGGCCGGGCGCGATCCGGCGGGCGCTTCTTTCTTGGCCGCCTCCTGGTAGGCCTTGCTTCGATAATCGGTGATGTAAAAACCGGAGCCTTTAAAAATAATACCCGCGCCAGTGCCGAGGAGGCGTTTTACTTTGCCATGGCCCCATTTCCGGAGCTGGCAAAGGTCCTGGGGACATTCCCGGAGCGGTTGGTCTCGCATTGATTGAAACATCTCAAAATTTTGGTCGCATTTCTGGCAGTGATAATCGTAAGTCGGCATGCCTGAGACGCTGCCTCGAAGAAAGCACAATTCAAGCCGCGGAACGGGCCGAAATTTGCCAGCTCCGCCAGCGCCACGCCCCTTGACTTTGCATCCGCCGCCGGTAAAGGGTTCGACCGAAAAGTTTTTATGCGTTCTCCATTTTATCGGCTGCTGCTTTTTTTACTTTTTCCGGCGTTGGCTTTGATCGTGACCAGCTGTGAGGAGGACGTCCGCTACTCCGGCCAGACCCGGTATCTGGGCGGCACTTACGGCAATGCCCCAACTACAGGCGCCCCGACCGACAACGTTTCCTATTGGGACGGCGACCACATCGGCGGCAAGCCTTCTGTGAAAATCAGCCTGAAAGAACAACGCGCTTATTTTTACAAAAGCGGAATGCTTGTCGGGATCTCGCAGCTTTCCACAGGACGCGAAGGTTTGATTACGCCAGCCGGTCATTTCTCGATCATCCAAAAGGACGTTAACCATGTCTCAACCAAGTATGGCGACTTCGTTGACGATGCCGGTAATGTCGTGATGCCAAACGTCTCTGTTGACGACAAAAAACCGCCGGGGGCGCATTTCAAGGGCGCGCCCATGCCCTACTTCATGCGCATTGTCGACGGTGTCGGCATGCACGCCGGTTATTTGCCTGGCTATCCAGCGTCGCACGGTTGCATCCGAATGCCGCAGTTCATGGCCGAAAATTTCTTCAAATCGGTTTCCGCCGGCACTCCGGTGACGATCACCAATTAATCCGTAGCCGACACCGGACTTTCGGCGAAAGTTCGCCGTGGAAAGATCGACATCCGGCGAATTGATCGAACGAGTCGCGCAATCTGAACCGATCGCGCGCAAACTCGAGCAGATCGGGACAGAACGAGCGCCGGTAAAGTTCTCGCACGTCGTCCCGCCGGCCCAGGCGTTTCTCGCTGCCGTTATCGGGAGCCGCCTGCGGAAAACAGTCTGGATCCTTTGCCCGAGTGTGCGCGCTCAGGATTCGCTTTACGAAACAATACTGAATTGGTTTCCAAGCGCGCAATTTTTGCCCGAAGCCGAATTCGCCGCGGTCGAAAACGTTTTACCCGATCCGGAAATCGCGGCTGAACGCCTCGCGCTTCTGGCCAGGATCGATCCGCCGAAGGACGGATTCGCCGCGGCCAAAAGCGAACCCGGGCCGCACCTGATCGTGACGACTCGTGCGAGTCTCGATCAACCCGCGCCGACACGCGGCGCAGTGTCAGCGGCGACTTTAAAAATCAAGCGCAGCGCAGCGTTAACCATGGAGCAATTGCTCGAAAAGTTGAACACCGCCGGTTACGAGCGCGTCGCGCAGGTCACCACTCGCGGACAAATCGCGGTTCGCGGCGGCATTGTCGATCTCTACTCCTGGCAAGCGCCGCTGCCCACCCGCATCGAGTTTTTCGGCGACAACGTCGAATCGCTCCGCGAGTTCGACATCGACACCCAAACTTCGGTGCGCGATCTGCGCAAGATCGACGTCTTGCTCGGCGGGGCGGACGACCAAACCGGTTTCGTTCGCGATTACATCGGCAAAGAAGATCTCACGATCGAGATCGAGCCTGACGAAAAATCGGAAGCGCTAATTCAAATCAGCGAAAGCTGGATCGAAACCGGTCCCGAGGATTTCAGCGGCGCCTTTCAGGACTGCGATATCGGCGAATTCGCCGTCGGCGATTTTCTGCTGGCAGAAGCGAAACGTGACCAATTCGTCAAGCAATTGAACGAATGGCGAAAAAATAAAGCGCGCATCATGGTTTATTTTCAAACCGAAGGCGAGATCGAGCGTTTCCAAGAACTAATCAGCGCCGAGGCGTTGCAAGATGTGGATCTTGCTCTCGGCACACTCGCGCGCGGTTTTTGTTTTCCGGCTGCAAACCTGGTCGCTTTGTCCGCCGCCGAATTGTTCGGCCGTTTCGCGCCGCACGCGCGACGACGGCTTTACCACGCCGAGCGCCATCGCGCCCAAATCGATTTCAGTGAGCTGACTGAAGACGATCTTGTGGTTCATCTCGAACACGGGGTGGCTCGGTTCGCCGGCCTGACGCGTATTCCAACGTCAACCACTGGCGAACAGGAAGTGCTAGCGCTCGAATTTGCCGATGAGGCCAAGCTCTACGTGCCGCTGGAGCAGGCTTATCTCGTTTCGCGTTACGTCGGCGTTGGCAAACGATCGCCGCAGCTCAGCTCGCTGGCCGATTCAAAATGGGCACGCGCGAAAAAGAACGCGGCCTCATCCATTTTCGATTACGCCGGCAAAATGCTCGCGGTCCAGGCCGAGCGCGAAACTGTTCCCGGTCACGCGTTCGGCCCGGACACAAAATGGCAACGCGAGTTCGAGCATTCCTTTCCATTTCGCGAAACGCCCGACCAAATGAAGGCGATTATCGACGCGAAGATCGACATGGAGCAGCCGCGGCCGATGGACCGATTGATTTGCGGCGATGTCGGCTTCGGCAAAACGGAAGTGGCAATCCGCGCCGCATTCAAAGCGGTCATGGACGGCAGACAAGTTGCCGTGCTCGCGCCCACGACCGTGCTCGCACAACAACACTTCGAAGTTTTTCGTCAGCGGATGCTCGATTATCCGGTGCGAATCGAGATGCTGAGCCGCTTTCGATCGCAAAGTGAGCAGCGCAAAATTCTCGAACTGCTTCGTCAGGGCGGCGTCGACATCGTCATCGGCACGCACCGCCTGATTTCCGGGGACGTCATTTTTAAAGATCTCGGCTTGGCCGTGATCGATGAAGAGCAGCGCTTCGGCGTTCTGCACAAGGAAAAATTCAAGGAGCTTTTTAAGCTCGTCGACGTGCTCACGCTTTCGGCCACGCCAATTCCGCGCACGCTTTATCTTTCGCTCGTCGGCGTCAAAGACATGTCTACGATCGAGACGCCACCGCTCAACCGTTTGCCGGTGGAAACGATTATCTGCGGTTACGACGAACGAATTATCCGGGACGCGATCAATCGTGAGCTCGAACGTCAGGGTCAGGTTTATTTTTTGCATAACCGCGTCCAAACCATCGAGCGCGTGCGCGAACGCATTGTCGATCTTGTTCCCCAAGCGCGGGTCGAGATCGGTCACGGCCAGATGGATTCGGACGAGCTCGAGGAAGTGATGGCGCGTTTCGTGGCCGGAAAAATCGATGTGCTTGTTTGCACCACCATCATTGAAAGCGGTCTCGACATTCCAAATGCGAACACAATCGTTATCGACCGCGCCGACCGCTTTGGCTTGGCCGATCTTTATCAACTGCGCGGCCGCGTTGGTCGTGCCGAGCACAAGGCTTACGCCTACTTACTCCTCCCGCGCGAGATGATGACGATCGGCGCCGCGCGCAAGCGAATCAATGCCATCAAACAGTACAGCTCGCTCGGTGCCGGTTTTCGCATCGCCATGCGCGATCTCGAAATCCGCGGTGCTGGCAGCATTCTCGGCACCGCTCAGAGCGGCCACATTATGGCGATCGGTTTCGATCTCTATTGTCAGCTTCTCAAACAAGCCGTCGCGCAATTGAAAGGGCGAAAATTTCAGCCCCGGCTCGATGTCGATCTTCGAATCGATTTTGTGGCCACGAACGAAGCCGAGTTCGCCCAGCTCGGTCCCGACCAACGCATTCCGGCGTTAGTTCCCGCCAATTACGTCAGCGACACTGGATTGCGGATCAAGGCTTATCGCGAGATCGCCGAGATCAGCACCCGCGAGCAGTTCGATCGCATCGAGCGCGAATGGCACGATCGGTTCGGGAAATTCCCGGCGGCAGTTGACAACCTGTTTCTCCTCGCCGAAATCAAGCTCGCTGCCGCCAAAACTGGCATCACTCGCGTGGAAGTGCGTGAGCGAAAATTGATGCTGACCCGGCGGGGCGAACTTATACTTGTCGATGGCAAATTCCCCCGTTTAGTTGCGAAACGAGCGCATCTCGGGGAAGTTTTGGAGCTAACGAAAAAATTTATATGATGCGGCAAATTCTCATCGCCCTGATCGCAGCCTGCCTGCTGAATTTTTCGCCGATATGTCGCGCCGCTTACGCCGCGGCGGAACCAGAAGTTGTCGACGGCGTCGCGGCGGTAGTCAACGGCGACGTCGTTACCTACTCGCAGGTGCGCGGTCTGGTCGCGCCGCGCGAGAAACTGTTGCGCGCCCAATTTAACGGCGAGGAGCTGATCAAGAAGATCAAGGAAGTCCGCTCGGCGGCTCTTCAGGATCTGATCGATCGCCAGCTTATCGTTCAGTCGTTTAAGAAAGAAAACTTTCAGATTCCCGATCATTTTGTCGAAGAACGAATTCACGAAATTCTCAAGCAGGATTTCGGCGGCGACCGCAATACCTTCGTCAAAACGCTCGAGGCGCAGAACTTCACCATGGGCGAATTCAAAAAGATGGAGACTGAGAAAATTATCGTCCAGGCGATGCGAAGCAAGAACGTCAAGCTCAACCTCATCGCTTCGCCTGCGAAAGTGGAAGAATATTATAAGGCGCATCGAGACGAGTTCACCAGCAAAGCGCAAATCAAGTTGCGCCTGATCATGATCCCGAGCCACGCCAGTGACGGCAACGCCGCCGCGCAAAAAGCGATGGCGGAGGAAATTCTTGGCAAACTAGTCAACGGCGCTGAGTTCGAGCGTATGGCGCAGCTCTATTCCGAGGACAGCACCCGCGAACACGGCGGGGATTGGGGTTGGGTCGAGCGCAAAACGTTGGCCGCGCCGCTCGAGAAAGCGGCGTTCAGTCTCGAGCCCGGCAAGATCAGCAACATCATCGAGTTCGGCGGCAACTACTACATTCTCAAAGTCGAAGACAAACACGGCGGCGACACCAAATCGCTCGCCGACGCGCGCGCCGACATCGAAAAGAAATTGATCCAGCAGGAAGCGCAGAACTTGCAGGAACGCTGGCTCACCAGTTTGCGATCGAAGGCTTACATCAAAACGTTCTGAGCTGATCGATCATCAAGATCGACAACTGCTCTTCCGCTTCCTCTTCCGTCTTGCTCTTGCTCCTGATCATGCTCGTGCTCGATTGATCAGATTCGATTACGATCATGGAGTATGAGCACGAGCCAGCGACCGCGCATCGGAATCACACTGGGTGATTGCGCCGGGATCGGACCGGAGATTGTCGATCTTGCCCTGAAATCCGGACACGTTCCCGATTCGGCCGACTGCATCGTCATTGGCCGACAACCGGATTGCAAACCGGGCAAGCCGACAATTGAAACCGCGCGTGCCGCAGCCGCGGCACTCGAAGAAGCGGTCACTCGCGCGCGACGCGGCGAGCTGCACGCGATCGTGACCGCGCCGGTCCATAAAGCCCGGATGTACGAAGCCGGATTTAAGTTTCCCGGCCAAACCGAATTCTTTGCCGAACGCTGCGGCGTGAAAAACTTCGCCATGTGTTTGACCGGCGGCAAAATCACCGTCGCACTGGTGACGACGCACATTTCGCTCAGCGAAGTGCCGCGCGCACTAAAGCAAAACGAGATTGTCCGCGTCGGTTTGTTGCTTGCTGATTTTCTCCGCCGCCGCGGTACTAAATCGCCGAGGATCGCCGTGGCCGGATTAAACCCGCACGCCGGCGAATCGGGAAGAATCGGCCGCGAAGAAATCCAAATCATCGCGCCGGCAGTTGCCGAGCTGAAATCAGCAATCAGCAATCAGCAATCAGCAATCTTCTCTGGCCCTCATTCCCCGGACACACTCTTTCATCGCGCAGTGGAAGGCGAATTCGACGCCGTGCTCTGCATGTATCACGACCAGGGTTTGATCCCGCTCAAGCTGCACGCATTTCACAACGGCGTGAACGTGACACTCGGTCTGCCGTTCCCGCGCACGAGTCCCGATCACGGCACCGCGTTTGAAATTGCCGGAAAAAAAATCGCGCGCCCCGACAGCATGATCGCGGCGATCAATCTCGCCGGCGACCTGGCTTCAAAAGAACCGAAACCCTCACCTCAATCCTCTCCCTACGTGAGGGAGAGGCAGTCGCGAAGCGGCAGGTGAGGGAGCTGAATAAATGCGAAAAATTCCGAAATCACACATCGCATTGTTGATCGGCGTTGCGGCGGTTTTCATTTGGTCGGGGATTCGCCCGCACGATCGTCTTACCTGGTGGCTCGAGATTTTCCCCGGACTAATCGGTTTGATCGTTCTCGCCGCGACGTATCGCCGCTTTCGCTTTACCACACTGGTTTACACGCTAATCGCGCTCCACATCTCGATCTTGTGCGTCGGCGGGCATTACACCTACGCGCGCGAGCCGGTGTTCAGCTGGTTGCGTGATACTTTTCATTGGCAGCGCAATCACTACGATCGCCTCGGCCATTTCGCGCAGGGATTTGTTCCGGCAATGATCGCGCGCGAAATGTTTTTGCGGCTGAACATTTTGAATCGTACGCGCTGGCAGCCGTTTCTGATTATTTCGATCTGTCTCGCCATCAGCGCCACTTACGAATTTATCGAATGGTGGACCGCGCTCTTGAGCGGCAGCGCGTCAACCGAATTCCTCGCGACCCAGGGCGACGTTTGGGACACGCAGGCCGACATGTTCATGGCTTTAATCGGTGCCGTCTGCGCCCTGGCGTTCATGCGTCCATGGCAAGATCGACAACTCCGTCAGCTGGGGGTGATTAACAATCCGTGAACGCCAGGATCGACAAATACATTTCGGTCTTCAACATCGGGCTCCAAAACACGTTCGTTTATCGGTGGAATTATTTTCTGCGCGCGGCCTTCGGATTGATCCCGCTTGCGGGCACGGTTTTTCTTTGGAGCGCGGTCTTCCAGGAGCGCGGACACGGCATACACGGCTACGACTACGGCTCGATGATCTACTATTACTTACTCATAATCCTCGTCAGCAACCTGGTCACACCGACCGAAGACGAATGGCAAATCGCGGCCGACATTCGCGAAGGCCAGATCAACGCGCTCCTGACCAAGCCGATGAGTTATCTCGCGTATCGGTTCAGCATTTTTTGCAGCGGCCGGCTCGTTTACACCTTCGTCACCCTGCCGCCGATCGCGCTCATCTTTCTCTATTTCCACGACTACGTCACGCTCCCGCACGATCCGATGACTTACGTTCTCGCGACGTTGTCGATGTTGATGGCGGCGTTCATCCAGTTCTTCATCACCTATTCGCTCGCGATGATGGCGTTCTGGATTTTGGAAATCACCACCATCGTGTTCATCGTCTACTCGTTCGAATATTTCCTCGGCGGCCAAATGTTCCCGATCGACATCATGCCGGCTGGAATTCAGGCGGCACTCAAATGGATGCCGTTTTATTACGAACTGTTTTGTCCGGTCGCGATTTTTCTCGAGCGCTTGAAAGGGGGCGAGCTCTGGCAAGCCCTCGCGATCCAAACCGGCTGGTTTTTTCTAACCTGGTTCATCGCCCGCGCGATGTGGCACCGCGGCCTACGCCATTATCAAGCGGTCGGCGGCTAAACTACTTCTTAGCGGACTATCGCGAGACTACGCGCCATCCGTGGTTTGCAAGATTCCAAGCGATCGTGGCGCTGCCTTCATCTTCGAATCCCCATCCGACCGAGACAAGAAGATTGTCCCCTTTCCATTCCTTAAATTCAGCTGTGATTGGATTCGGTTCGTCGATTTTTCCTTTTGGGTGAAGCAATTTGATCAACTCGGAACGATTTAGTTTCTGAACACCGTGTTTGTGTTCCCAAATCCAAACGCTCGTCGCACGCCGACTGACCGAAACACTTAGAGCTACCGCCTCCCTGGTCGGATGCCAGAGAGCTTCATCTTGTCCGATCGGGCTATTGCCACCAAACAACCAAGGCGGCATTTCTGAGTTGCGATTATAAACAGGAGCCCAACCCACTAATTCTTCAGTGTAAGTTGTCGTGTCGATCAAACACGGAAAACCGCGCCGTTCGTAAATGACCCATCGTCCGTTCTGGCTGCGGGAGAACATTTTAGAATCATAACGTCGCGTGAGCAGTCCGATCGCGCGCTCGGCCATATTCTTTTCATCTTCAAAGTCAACTTCCGATCGCAAATTATGCTCGAGGGCGTTGACGTAACTTTCCGCTTTCTCTTTCGGAATTTGCCACCATCGGCTGCCGATCGCGCGCGCGGCGAGTCGTCGAATCGAATTCCCTTCATCCGAAAGAAGCGGAAGCATTGCTTCGGGCATTCTCGAATCGAGCGATGTCAGCAGCTCCCGCAAAGCCGCGATGCGCACGTCGGCGTCTTTATCTTTCAACTGCGGCAAATAAACGTCGGCGGGATTAACCGAAGAGCCGGAAATACAAAACGCAACGAGTAGTAGCCCGATTGGGGCGATCAGTCTCGAAGCCTTTGATTTGTCGCTCTCGCTCAAACGCAAATCTTAAAAAACTTCTGGCGCCGAATACAAGCGCGGTTCGCGCTACGTCGTGGTCGGTAAACCCGCGGCTTTCCAGGCTTTGAAGCCGCCAGCCATGGAGCGAACGTTTTTATAGCCCATCTTTTGCAAACTTTCGGCCGCGAGCGCGGAGCGTCCGCCACCGCCGCAATGACAAATGATCGTCGTGTTGCGATCGGGAAACTTTTCCTCGACTTCGAGCTCGACCATTCCGCGGCTCATGTGAATCGCATCCGGAATGTGCGATTCGTCGAACTCATCTTTCTCGCGAACATCAACAATCACTGCGTCGCTGCTGCTCTTCGCTTTCGCGGCGGCGTCGGTCGGCGAAATCTCGGTGATCTTCTTTTTCGCGTCCGCGACTAATTCCTGGAAACCCTTGTGCTCAGCCATGTCCAAAATTTAGACAGAATTCACAGAATCAAACAGAATTTCTGCTGAACAGATTCCGTAAATTTTGTTAATTCTGTCTAGCTCTCGGCTCACTCGTAGCGCAACGCTTCGATCGGATCGAGCGCAGCCGCTTTTCGTGCCGGATAGAATCCAAAAAAGATTCCAACCGCGGCGCTAAACATGAACGCGACGATGATCGAGCTGAGCGAGATGAGCGTTGGCCAGTGCGCGTAGCTCGACAGAATTTGCGAAGCGCCGATCCCGAAAACAATTCCAATCACGCCGCCAACGGAGCTGAGCGTGACTGCTTCAATTAGAAATTGCATGAGAATGTCGCTCCCGTGCGCGCCCACGGCCATGCGCGTGCCGATCTCGCGCGTGCGCTCGGTCACGCTTACGAGCATGATGTTCATGATTCCAATTCCGCCGACCACAAGCGACACGCCCGCGATTGAACCGAGCAACACCGTCATCACCGCTGTCGTTGCGGTCGCTGCGTCCGCGATCTCCTGTTGATTGCGCACCGTGAAATCGTCGTCACGCCCCGCGCGAATGTTATGGCGCTGTCGCAGCAGCGAAATGATTTGCTGTTGCGCCGCCGCGATCTGACGGCCATCACCGATTTGAACATTGATATTGCGCAACGTCGTTCCGCCGACCACGCGCTTCATCGCGCTGGTAAATGGCATGATCACAACATCATCTTGATCGACGCCCTGCGTGCTTAAACCTTTGGGAGTCAAAATTCCGGTGACGGTGAACGGCACATTTTTGATTCGCAAAATTTGGCCGACCGGATCGTCATTGCCGTAGATCTGCGACGCGGTTGTCCGGCCGATGATACAAACTTTGTTTGCGCTGCGGACATCCTGCGCCGTAAACGGCGCGCCATCGGAGAGCGGCCATTGCCGAATGTCGAGATAATCGGCCGACTCGCCGTAAATTCTGGTGAACCAATTTTGATTTCCGGCCGCAACCTGCGTCGTCGAAACAACTTCCTCGCTCACGGCCGCGACACCGGGCACTTCGCGTCGAATCGCTTCCGCGTCTTCAATTTTCAAGGTGCCGGCGCCGCCCCAACCAGTGCGGATGCCACTCGAGGTTGTGCTGCCGGAAAAAATCAAAATCACATTTTGCCCGAGACTCGCGATCTGCGCTTCGACCTGCGCCTTCGCGCCATTGCCAATCCCGACCATCGCGATCACCGCCGCGACGCCTATGATGATGCCGAGCGCAGTCAGCACCGAGCGCATTTTGTTTCGACGTAGAGCGCGCAACGCGATGTTCAACGTCGATCCAACTTTCATGATTAAAGTTCCGAATCGATCGGCGCGATTTTCCCGAGCTCGGCGGTTGCATCAAACCGCTGCGTCACATTGAAATCCTTCAGGATCCGGCCGTCGCGCATCACCACATTTCGTCGCGCGTAAGCAGCGATGTCCTGCTCGTGTGTCACCATGATGATAGTAATGTCGCGCTCGTTAAGTTGTTGAAAAATCCCCATGATCTCGACACTGGTCCGGCTGTCGAGATTTCCGGTCGGCTCGTCGGCGAGGACAACTTCGGGATCATTCACGAGAGCGCGCGCGATCGCAACGCGCTGTTGCTGGCCGCCGGAAAGTTGGCTGGGGTGATGATCTTCACGTCCGGCAAGTCCAACTGAGGCCAGAACCGCGTCTGCTTTTTCGCGCAACTGCGCATTGGTCAAACGATGCGCGCCATAAAGCAGCGGCAGCTCCACGTTTTCGCGCGCCGACGTGCGCGGCAGCAAATTGAAGCTTTGAAAAACAAAACCGAGTTTGTGGTTGCGAATGTCGGCCAACTGGTCGCGGTCGAGCGCGGAAACATCGGCGTCATCCAAAACGTAGCGACCGGAAGTCGGCCGATCGAGACAACCAACAATGTTCATGAGCGTCGATTTTCCCGAACCACTCGCGCCCATCAGCGCGACGAACTCGCCGCGTTGAATCTCGAGCGAAACGCCACGCACCGCATGAACATCGACGTCGCCGGTATGATACGTCTTGTACACGTCGATCAGCTTGACGACTTCTCCGTTCTTCATGTCGATCTTGCAAGCGCCAGCACGAGATAATTGTCGTTGCGCGTTGCCAGCCCCTGAACTCCCCAGCGACCCCTCACCTTCATCCTCTCCCCTCGAAGGGGAGAGGGCAGGGTGAGGCGTGATTTTCTTTTTCTTTCGGCTATGCCGCGCTGTCCGTGGCGATTGTTCATGGAAATCTTCGCTGCTGTCCGCTGAAAGGATTGGCCGGTGGTGACGCGGACGCCGACGAAAGTTCCGCCGTCACAACGCGGTCGCCTTCCTTCGAGCCTTCAGTGACTTCGGTCACAATCCCATCGCTGATTCCGGTTTTGATTTGGGCGGATTTTGGCCGGCCATAGGACAAAATGTAAACGGTCCGTTCGGGCTTGCGTTCCCGCGCGCCGGTCGGTCTCTGACCGCTCGGCGAAGATGTCGATCTTGCTTGATCGCTCGTCGCGGCTTCCGGCGGGCGAAAACGCAACGCCGCGTTTTTGAGCTGAAGCACGTTGTCCTTGTGGGCGATGATGATTGAAACGTTCGCAGTCATTCCCGGTTTCAATTTCAAATCTGGATTGCTCACGCCGATGACGGTGTCGTAGGTCACGACGTTCTGGACCGTGATCGGCGCATTGCGCACCTGCACCACTTTGCCGTGAAAGGTCCTCGTCGGAAATGCGTCCACCGTAAAATCGACATCCTGATCGACGCTGACCGCGCCGATGTCCGCTTCGGCCACGTTCGAATCGATCTGCATTTTGGTGAGATCGTTCGCGATCGCGAAGATCACCGGCGCTTGTAAACTGGCCGCGACCGTCTGGCCAACATCGACATTGCGCGAAATCACCACGCCATCGATCGGCGATGTGATCGTGCAATGGTCGAGATCGGCCTTCGCTTTATCGAGCGCGCCCTGTTTGATCTTTACGTTCCCTTCGGCCTGGTGAAGCGCTGCCGTCGCCTGATCGAGATCCTGCTGCGACGAATTCTTTTGTTTAAATAACGTTTCCGTTCGCGTCGCATTTAGTTTGGCTAATTCCAACGCCGCTTGCGCAGTCGCAAGATCGCCTTCGGCTTGCGTGACCGCTGCTTGAAACAGAGCCGGATCGATCTGGGCGACGGTCTGGCCGGCTTTCACCTCTGAATTAAAATCGGCGAAAAGCTTTTGAATGTTACCGGAGACCTGACTGCCGACTTGCACGTTGACCACCGGATTCAAAGTCCCGGTCGCGGTCACCAGTTGGGTGATCGGTCCCCGCGTCACGGTCGCGGTTTGATAATTGGAAGCGCTGCTCGACGTGCATCGCCGAACGACCAACAAAATTATGAGGAGGGCGACAATTATGACGCCCACTGGCAAAAAGCGCTTCATGTAGGATCAGATTTGACTTGGGCTCCAATTAAAATGACAGGCAATCGTGCTCCGGCGTTACATCGAGATCTATTCCATCATGCTGCGCAACTCGCTCATCCGCGAGATGAGTTTCAAAGCGAACTTCCTCCTTTGGATGCTGGTGGAAGTGCTTTGGTTCGTCGGCCAGATCGTTTTTTTCTCCATCATCTTCGGCAATGTCGACCGCATCGGTGATTGGACAAAATGGGAAGTCGTTTTGCTCATCGGCACTCACCAAATGATCTCGCAACTTTTTCAGGCGTTCTTTTTTACCAACGTCGCAGCCGTTCCTGAGCTGGTGCGCACCGGAAAGCTCGATTCGCTCCTGGTTCTGCCGGTCGACAGTCAATTCGCCGTTTCCACGAAACAATTCGGCCTCGATAGCGTGGTCAACGCCGCGGTCGGCGGCATGGTCGTCGGGGTTGCCCTCTCCAAACTCGGCGTTGTCCCAACCCCGATGTCGATCTTGCTTTACATCATCGCGATCGGGTTCGGCATCGCCGTGCATTATTCGATCATGCTCAGCCTCGCCGCGGTCAGTTTCTGGATCGTGCGGGCGCAGGGCTTGGTTTACGGCTACTTCAATTTCCTCAACATCGCCCGCTATCCCGACGCAATTTTCCCGCGACTCTTCAAAATCATTTTTGGCTGGATCGTACCGGTCGTGATCGTGGCCAACATTCCAGCGCGACTGCTGATTAAGTCGTTCGGACAGCCCTGGCCGCTCATGTTTCAGCTCGTGGTGGCATCGACCGTTGTCTTCTGCCTCTCTCGCGCCTTTTGGGGATTTGCCCTGCGGCGATACTCCAGCGCCAGCTCCTAGTGCGGCGTTGAATTAAAACCCCGTAGATTCGTCAAATCTCCCCTTGCGCTGATTGGGAATTGTCCTTAATTAAGCCTCCGTTTTTTCGGCGCCCGACTGCTGGGGCGCCTTTTGAATTATGGCCAAACAGAAAAAGAAGAAAATTTCAGCTAAGAAAGCCGGCAAACCAAAGCCAGGTCGCAAGGTTTCTGTAAAGAAATCCAAGGCGGCGCGCGTTCGCGCCAGCTCGCGCCCGACTGAGACGCTGCTCGGACGCAATCATCGCGAGCGGAGATTGAGCCCGTTCACGCGCAAGCAGAAGGAGAAGCTCCTGCAACTGCGCGATGCCATGGTCGATTCCATGGCCGGCGTGGCGCAAGACACGCTCCGTTCGCGCGCTGAAGGCAGCGAAGCTTCGGCGTTTGGAATGCACCAGGCTGATGCCGGCTCCGATGCCTACGATCGCGATTTCGCGCTGAGTCTGCTTTCACAGGAGCAGGACGCGCTTTACGAGATCGATCAGGCGTTGAAACGAATCGAGGTCGGCACTTACGGAATTTGCGAGATGTCGGGTAAACCGATCCCGCACACGCGTCTGGAAGCGATCCCGTTTGCCCGGTTCACGGTCGAATGCCAATCACAGCTCGAGAAGCAGAACAAGGCTTCGCGTGTCAGGCAATCGGTCACTTCGCTCTTCGGTTTGACCGATGACGAAGGTGGCGAAGGTGAAGAAGAGGAAGCGGCGCCGGCGGCCGAGTCGAAGGAATAGCGGCGATGGCCCAGGAAATTGTCACTCTCGAATGCACCGAAGCGAAAGCGCTCGGCAAACCGGTTTCACGCTACATGACCAAGCGGAACAAGAAAAGTCCGCGCACGCCGAACCGCCTCGAGAAAAAGAAATACAATCCGTTTTTGCGGAAGCACACGCTTCATCGCGAAACCAAATAATTGCTAATGCAACCCAAGACCGCCAAACGCCGTTCCGCATTTCGCCGCGCCAATCGCGCCATGCCCCGGCGCCGGATCGACATCGCCATCGAAGCGATCGATTACAAAAATCCCGATCTTTTGAAAAAATTCGTGACCGAGAGCGGCAAGATTCTTCCCCGCCGCGTCACCGGCATGCCGGCGCACCTCCACCGCAAAATCACGCGCGAAATCAAGCGCAGCCGTTCCGTGCTGCTCATGAAATAGCGCGCGGCTGCGCGATTCACTGTAGGAGACGGTGTTAGCGTCTCATGGAAAGCCGACGGCTTCCCCTACAATTGTAGAGGCTCTTGTGCCAAGCGCCTGTCTATCTTGGCTTGGCGTTTGAGACAAACGCCGCTACAACGCTGTCATCCCGAGCAACGTCGAGGGATCTCTAGATATTTTTTCGTGCGATTTTAGTTCGCAACAGCACCAAACGCTCTGTCTAACCAAGCGAAGAGCGCGACGATAAGCGCCAAGAACACAAACTGAATGGCCGCAACCGGAAACGCTAGCTCCCAACGAAACCAAAAAACCGGAAACAATCCGCAAACAGCCGGGTAAAATCCGCAAACGCAGCCGGCGACCGCGATTCCTGCCGATGTCGGACGCAAATATCGAAACCGTCCCAAAGCCCACAAAACCCAAAAAAAGATGATCGCAACCGGCAACGACATGGCAGCAATTATTCCTCCACTCAGCCACGAGTCCTCATGCATCTGCGCAATGACAATCACCATCGCGCTGCCTAAAACATACCCGGTCAAACCCAGCGCAGCTGCTTTCCAGAATGATAGCATCGCTTTCACGACTTCCGCGTTTTCTCGCCCTGCTCGATCAGTTTCCAAAACTCGCGGGTTTTGCCGAGCGCTTGGTCTTCCGCGACCGGCAGTTTGCTGCGGAACAGGAAATCCCGAAACGTGTTCTTGTGCAGGACGCGGTGGATGGTGATTCCTTCCGGCGTTTGTGCGAAGTAAATCCGGTAATCTTTGGCGCGATAGCGGTATAACTTTTCTCCCTCGCGCTCGATCACGCCGAAGTGTTTGGCGTCGAGATGATCGAGGTCTTCGGGCAAAATTTCAAATTGTTCGAGCAGATTGAGCTGCATTTTCTTCGGCAAGGCCGACATCTCGGCGGCGCTCAGTTCGTTGAAAATGATCTGGAACATGGGGCAAACGTAATTCGTTGAATCGTTACATCGTTAAATCGTAAGCGCAGCGGGTGCCGCAAACAAGAAGCTTGCCCTCACCCGTCGCTTCGCGCCGGCCTCTCCCTTGTTCGGGAGAAAATGGAGCGGTTGGGAGCCGCGACATGGCCGGTACCGCCGCGAGGTAGTGGTCGAGCGTTGCGGGCGGCAACCGAGATACCATTGAGGTGAGGGTGTCTCAAACAAAAACGCGCTTAACGCGCGGGCCAATACGGGTCGTAATCTCCCAGGTAATTGTGCCGGCCTTTTCGCCTAATTCCGCGCAACAAACGTCTTCGTTGCCTTGCCGACCCATCAATACCACTTCGTCACCAACATCGACATCCTCGATGTGGGAGACGTCGATCACCATTAAATCCATCGTCACGCGCCCGAGCAACGGACAGCGTTTGCCACGAACCAAAACGTCGGCGTCGCGATTCGACAGATGGCGCGGATAGCCGTCGGCATAGCCGCAGGTGAGCGTGGCCACGCGCATTTTTCGCGGCGTGATGAATGTGCGCCCGTAGCTGATCGAGCTGCCCTTCGGCATGTCGCGAATCAAACCGATCCGCGTTTTCCAAGTCATGGCCGGCTTGAGCAGGTTCTGAAATTCCGGAAGCGGCGAAATTCCGTAGAGGATGATGCCCGCGCGCACGATCTCAAAAGTCGGGTTGTTGAAAGCGAGCGTGCCCGCGCTTTGCAGAACGTGCGCTTTGTATTTGCCCGGCACCGCGGCGCGCAATTGCTCAACGATTCTGCGGAACCGAACCAGTTCATCACGTGTGTAGTCGGCGTCTACATCCGAGACCGGCATGTGAGTCGAGATGCTATGGATGTCGATCTTCGGCAACGCTGCAACCCGTTTAAAGATTTCCACCGCTTCATTTTCGACCGCGCCCATTCGTCCCATGCCGGTGTCGACTTTGAAATTAATCGATGTCTTTCCGATCCGATCGAAAGCTTCCGCTTCCTGAAAAGTCGAAACTGTCGGAATAAAAAGGCGCTCGACGATCGTCGCCATTTCCTCCGGAAGCGAAGGGCCTAGGATAATCACAGGAAGATGAAATCTTTCGCGAAGAGCGAGCGCTTCTTCCAAATTGGCCACACCGAACAATTGCGCTTGCTCGGCTAGCGTTTCGGCAACGCCCATCAGCCCATGGCCGTAGGCGTTCGCTTTGACGACCGCTAACATCTCGGCCGAACCAATTCGCTCGCGCACGACCTTTGCGTTGTGCCGCAACGCACTGCGATCGATCTCAGCCCAGCAACGATAATTTTGCGTCATCTTTTCGGAACGGTGATGTGCGGTTCCCGCAAATAAATCGGCTCAAGCGGCGGCAGCGCGAAACTTCGATGCGAATCCAGAGCAAGCCGAGCCAGAACTTTCGCCGACGGATAGCAAATCGCAGCCCGCTCAAATTGTGGAAGTTTCTCGGTTGCGAAGATCGACATCTTGCGATCGAGCTTATCCATTTTTTCACCCAATTCAGCCTCCGACATCAACATCGGGCCTTCGGCCAGGTTGTTCTCGCGCACGCGTGCGAAGAAGAATGTCTGCCGGCGCGCGTCACCGATCACGCAGAACTCTGATTCGTCACATTCCATCGCACAGATCGATGGAAATCCGACGAGCCGCGCTTGCGACGCAGTTTGCAAACCAATTGCAGCGGAGATCGCGATCCGGGTGCCGGCATATGAACCAGGACCAACTCCGACGATGATCGTGTCCGGTTCTCCGAATTGCTTCTGCACTTCCACTAAGGATTCGAAGAATGGGCCGGAATTCTTTCGGTCATTTTCCCAGTCCCGGACAACTTCGACATTGCCATTGCTCACGACGGCAAGACTTCCGCGGGCGCTGGAAAGTTCGAGCGCCAGAATTTTCATTTGGCGGCAATCGCGCGTTGCGTTTCAGATTTCGTTTCGAAAGCAATCCAGCGCGCTCTTTCCGGAATCAAATCCGGAAATCGATCGGCCCATTCGATGACGGAAACACCGTCGCCAAAAAAATAGTCGTCGAGTCCGAGTCGTTCGGCCGATGGTCGATCTTCAATCCGAAAAAAATCGAAGTGATAGATCGGCAGACGTCCTCCGGAATATTCGTGAATGAGCGTGAAAGTCGGACTGGTCGCGGCCGTAGCCGCGCCCAAACCGGCGGTGAGGCCTTTGACGAATTGCGTCTTGCCGCTGCCGAGTCCGCCGCTAAGCGCAATCACATCGCCAGCTTTGACGTCGTCGGCGAACCGCCGGCCGAACGCGCCCGTTTCGTCCGGACTATTGGAAATGAACGTAGCCACTGCGCAATTTTGGATTTTCGATTTTCGATTTTCGATTGAGAGATCCAATTCGAGTCAGTCTCAGTCTTGGAAATTCTTCGTGCCAATCGCGCTGCAAGCGTTTGCGATCACGCGGCGAAATTGCGAAAAGCAACTCGTAATCTTCGCCGTCGGAGATTGCGTTGTCGATCTTCGCGCCGCGCGCGAGCGGCAAACTCTTCTTGTTGATCTTGAATCCGAGTTTGCTCGCCTTTGCCAGTCGCGGAAGATCCGCGCCAAGTCCGTCGCTTAAGTCCATCATCGCATGAACGCGGAAATTTTTGGTCAACCAGCGCGATTCTTCGATACGCGGAATAAATTGCAGATGCTTTCCCCGCAACGATCCGCCCAGCCGGCCAGTCACAAAAAGCTCGTCGCCGTTCTTCCCGCCGCCGCGAGAGATCCAGCGACCTTTTTCAACAAAGCCGGAAACGCTGACCGAAATGACACTCGGCCCGCGCGTGGCGCTGGTTTCGCCACCAACAATGCCAACGTCGAAACGTGAAGCCGCCCGCCGCAACCCGCGATAAAGTTTCTTTACCCACGATGTCGATCTTATGGCCGGCACGATCAGTGTGATGAGAGCAAATTGCGGAACAGCGGAGATCGCGGCGAAATCGCTCAGCGTCCGCATCATCGCTTTCCAGCCGACGTGAATTGGATCGCTCGCCGGCGCGAAATGAATTTTCTCAACCACGCAATCGGTTTTCAGGACGAGCAGATTCTTCTTTCCCTGAGATTCGACGATGGCGCAGTCATCGCCGGCACCAGCAATCACCCTGCGCGGTACCGGCAGCCCGCCCAGCAACGACGCGATTAGCGCATCTTCGCCAACCTCGCCCAAGCGAGTCCGTCCGCTGGCGGACCGGCGACGTTTCATTGCTGAACCAGTTCAGGAAAGGCGAGAAGGATCAATTGAATGGAATTGAAAAGAGAATGCATGGCCATTGAAACCAGAATCGACCCGCTCCATTCATAGGCAAGCGTGAAGCAGCTTCCCAGGACGAAGAGTGGCGCGACCGACGGCAAATGCGTGTGCGCGGCGGCAAAGAGTAACGCATTGATAACCAGGCCAACAGCAATGCCGAAATAGCGGCGCGCGACGCCATAGATGAAAAAGCGAAAGATGAACTCTTCGGAGATCGGCGCGACCACCACCGCCAAAACGATGATCATCACGCGCTGTTCAATCGTTTGCGAGCTGTTGAAAAGATCGACAATCTCCTGTCTGCTCGAACCGCCGCCGAACGCATTTTGAGTTATCGCCTCCGCCACAAGAATCAACGGAGTGGCCGCGAGCAATAGAATAACTGCGGTGCTCAGCGCCCGCTTCAGACTCGTTTTCGAAAATCCGCCTAACGAATCGATGTCGATTCCACGAAGCTTCAAGAACGCGGCGATAAAGCAGACTATGAAGACAGTAGCGAGGAAGTTCTCGGCGAGGTTGGGACTGCTCAGTGGCACAGGAGACCGAGTCAGCGCCAGGTAGATATTCCGTAAGACAAGAGAAGCGAAGGCACCCCCCAAGAACACCTCCGGTAATCCAAATGTTTTTTTTGGCGCAACATTAACGTCCGGACTCACCGCCCGCCGTCGAGTGGCGATTTGCAGCGTAAGCGCCAGATAAATTAATAAACCGAGAACTACGAACGCGACGAAGAAGAACTCGAGCGCGATTGAGGAAGCACCAGCTAACATTTCCTTGGCGCGGCCGCGGCTACGGTGCGTAAAAGCTCGGCAGAAAATACGCGCGTCCGGTCTCGAGTTGTGGCACGAGCTGTTTCGGAAGCTGAAGCTCGATTTTCGACTGACCAGTTTGGCCGAAAGCGCGGAAAAATCGGGCGAGACTAAACGGCGGACCGTACTTAACCACTGTCGCCTGCGGCGCGTTGCCGAGTTGTTTGGCTTTTGCAAACGCGTCCTCGATCTGACCGAGCCCGTCAATGAGCTTGTCGTTCAGCGCTTCTTTGCCAGAAAGAATGCGGCCGTCCGCGATGTTATTGCGCAGCATTTCGGCTGGCAGACTGCGCTCCTTGGCGACGATACCGAGAAATTTGTCGTAGGTTTGCATGACGAAACTCTGGATCAACTCGCGCTCTTCCGGAGTCATCGGCCGGGCGCCATTCAAGATGTCTTTGAACTTGCCGCTTTTGAAGACGACTGAGGCGAGGCCGATTTTGTTGAACAATTGCTCGTAATTCAGCGTTTGAATAATGACGCCAATGCTGCCGGTGATCGTCGTCTCGTTCGCCATCAAAAATTTTCCGCCGCAAGCGATATAGTAGCCGCCGGACGCCGCCAGCGAATCCATGTAGACCACGACCGGCTTGCGGGCGCGGACTTTGGCCACGGCATTGTAAATTTGGTCCGCCGCGGTCACTTCGCCGCCGGGCGAGTCAATCTCGAGCACGATTGCTTTGACGCGGTTGTCATCGCGCGCTTGCTGCAACGCCAGGCGCATATCTTCCACCATCGAATCGCTCACGTTTCCTGGAATCGAGGAGCTGATCAGACCTCGCATTGTAATCAGTGCAATCCGGTCGGGGACCATGCGCGCGCCGCGTTCGATAACGATTTCCCGGAAGCGCGGTAATGGTTCCTCGACGCGCACACCCGCCGCTCCAAACCCACGGAACGCCACCATCGCCAGCAGGAAGTTGACAAAGACACTGGCACAGAGCGCGACGAACAAAAAAATACTGAGACATCCGATTTTGCGATCAGCCATAAGTCGCGGTTGAAACTGGCGGAGAACTGACGCCCGCACAAGCGCTTTTCAATCTGCCAAATCAAGTCTGCAACTTTTCGCGGCTACGAAGGTTTATTGAGGGCTGACAGGTTGGTCGAAATCCGTCCGCCGCTTATAACTGCTGGTCTAGAAGCTGCTTGGGAATGAGGGCATTATGAACAGCAGCGGTCATGTGGCGGTAAGCGAGGCAACTGCCCGTCGCGTCAAAAAACCGAAGGCGCACAAACAGCGCTCCCGCAATCGCGGCCGAAATGGCAAGGGCGCCCAGAATCAGACGGGCAACGATATTGGGACGACCATGGCCGCAGTTGGCACACTCACGCGCACCAAAGCGCTTTTGCTCGCGGCACTGCGCGTTTGGGAACTCAAGCATCGCCTCCGCGAATAACCAGCGTGACCCGTTCGACTGTCGCTCAGGGCAGGCAGTTGGATACCGTTGGCTCTGCTAATTCGCCTCGGCAGCTCGCGCGCTAATTCTTCGGCTCGATCTTCACGTAAATCTCACGTGGCGCGGTCGGAAAATATTTCAAGAGCGCGGGACAAAGCCAGCCTTCCATTTTGAATTGGTCGCTGTAGTACCAGTTGCCGCCCGATTCTGCGCGGCGCCAATCGAGTTTCCAATTCGCGCCGGGAAACGGCGCCGCACTGAAGATCGCGCGAAATCCTTTCTCCGCGTTTGGTATGTCGGCGACGGCTTTATCAATCATGGTGTCGATCCCGGCTATGAACGGCTCGCGTGACAGACCAACCGCCGGATCGTCGAAGACCCAGCTGCCTTGATATTTGTAGGGCGCGATAATCAGGAGCGCGTTCATGTCACGAACGGTTCGCGTTTGTTTCGGCGAGTGCAAGCCCGCAAATACAAGCACGACGACGATGATTACAATTGCGATTCCTAGCGAAAGCCAGATCGATAGCCTTTCCATTCAAATCAATTTATCACGGCCCTGACTGGCTTTCATTCGGAACGAAAATCAGTATATGTCTTTTGCATTTTGCGCCCGTAGCTCAGCCGGATAGAGCAACGGATTTCTAATCCGTAGGTCGGGTGTTCGAGTCACCCCGGGCGCGCTTTGCGTAGGTCGGATCGCTACCAGCGATGAAATGCTGGATGGCCTTCTTTCACCGCGACAAAAATTCCCAGACAAGTCGCGCAAACTTTTCCGCCGCCACTCAATGTTCCTTCGACTGTGGCGCGGTCGCCGGTTAGATCGGCAACGTGCGCTGAAAGTGAAATTGGATCCTTCGTCGGAGTCGGCCGCAGCAGTTTGATTGAATATTCGGCCGTGACGGTGCACGGCGGACGATCTGCGCCGGCGCGTTTCATCAAATGGTAGGCCGCCGTCCAGT
>Ga0209805_1000035_pt1 | contig 68107 bp, 65 predicted proteins | sample GraSoiAngelo_148_FD_185905 | JGI IMG/M metagenome (GOLD analysis project Ga0209805, IMG submission 185905) | Grasslands soil microbial communities from the Angelo Coastal Reserve, California, USA - 14_1009_09_20cm (SPAdes) (version 2) | ecosystem: Environmental > Terrestrial > Soil > Grasslands ...
CTGCACTTAGCCCCACCACGCCGGTAGACGCCGAGCCCGCGTCGGAGCCCGAGGTGCTGTATCGGCCCGGCATGACAATGGCGGAGGTGGAGCGGGTGGCCATTGAGGCCGCGCTGCGCGAAACCAAGGGCAATCGGCGTAAGGCAGCCGAGGTGCTGGGGATCGGCGAGCGCACGCTGTATCGCAAGCTCAAGGAATACGCTCTGGCATAGGTGTAAGTGACAATCCGACAAGGTGTTGCCCTCGTGTACCCATTGACAGGGTGTGACGGCCGTCACATGTTACGGCGCCCTGATACGCACTCTTTAACTACGCCGCCGCGCCCCGGCCGGATGAGACGTGGACTTTAGGATCGATCCGGGACTCTGCGTGGCCTGCATGGCGTGTGTACGAGTGTGCCCTGCCGACGCCGTCGCCGTAGAAGGCACCCAGATCCGAATCGTGGACGAGACGTGCACGCGCTGCGGGCTGTGCCTGCCCGCCTGCCCGCACGACGCGATCAAGGCCGCGGGCGACGTGCCGCGCGCGCTCGAGTTGGCGCTCTCGGGCCGGGCCGCGCTGATCCTCGCCGTCGAGTGCGCGGTGTTCTTCTATCCGGCGACGCCGGAGCAGGTGGTGAACGCCTGCTACGCCGCGGGATTCCGCACGGTGCACCGCGGCGTGCTGGGCGACGAGCTGGTGGCCAAGGAGTACCTGACGCTATGGGCGGACCAAGGCTGGGGGAGCATGATTCGCTCGACGTGCCCGGTGATCGTGGAGACGGTCCGGACGCAATACCCGGAGCTGATCCCGTACCTGGCGCCGATCGCGACGCCGATCGCGGCGGAGGCGCGCTACCTGAAGGGGCTGCATGGCGCGGACACGCCGATCGTGTACGCGGGCGTGTGTCTCACCGAGGGGGGGCGTGACGTGGATGCCGCGATCACCTTCGACGAGCTGGCGGACCTGTTCCGGCGCCGCGACGTGAAGGTCGAGGACCAGGCGCCCTATTTCACCCGGGTGCCCGAGGAGCGGCGGCGACACCTGAGCACCGCGGGCGGGCTGCCCCTCGAGCTGCTCATGGAAGAGACGCACGCGAGCCGGCGCTTCCGCAAACTGCGCGGTTTGGGTGGGCTGGAAGCGATCGCCCGGGCGGTGGCGGTGGACCACATCGATGTCGGGTTCGTGGACATCCTGCCGTGCGAGGGGTGTCTCGACCACCCGCTGCTGGGCCCGCGCAACGAGCTGTTCCGGCGGCGTGAGATTGTGGGGGCCACGGAGCCGGCGCGGGCGCGGGGTCCCGTGGTGGAGGAAGCCGTGGCGCGCGGCGTACGCGTGGGCGAGGCGTTCCCGATCCTGCGCAACGGGCATCGGCCGCCGGCCGAAGCGGTCGAAGCCGTATTGACGGAGATCGGGCTCGCGCCCAACGGCCGGCCCTGGGACTGCGGCGCGTGCGGCTACGCCACCTGCCGCGCGTTCGCGGAGTCGGCGGCGGCGGGGCGGACCACCCTCAAATCGTGCCCGCCCTACCTCGATAAGGTGGGCCGGCAGGCGCAGCTGCAGGCGGCCGTGGACGGGCTCACGGGGCTCGCGACGTACCGGGTGCTGCGCGACCGGCTGGCGAGCGAGGTGGCGCGCAGCGACCGCACCCAGGATCCGTTCGCGGTGCTGTTCGTGGATCTGGACAACTTCAAGCAGGTGAACGACCGGTTCGGCCACGAGGCGGGAAACGACGTGCTGAAGAGCACCGCGCGGGAATGCGCGGCGCACATCCGCACCACCGACCTCGCGGCGCGCTACGGCGGCGACGAGTTCGTGCTGGTGGTGGTGCACACCGGGGTGGAGGGTGCGCGGGTGGTGGCCGACAAGGTCCGCACCGGCGTGGAGGTGATGGGGCGCGACCTGGGCTATCCCGCGGGCCTGGTGACGGTGAGCATCGGTGTGGCGGAGCTGTCGCCGAAGGGGGGGCCCGAGCGGGAGGACGTGCTGGTGGCGGCCGACCGCGCGCTGTACCGCGCCAAAGCCATGGGACGCAACCAGGTTGCCACCGGAGCAGCGTGACGTGACACCGATGAATCCGGTGGAGACGCAAGGCGGAGGCGGCGCGGAAGAGCGCGACGCGCTCCCCCTCACGCCCGCGGCCCAGGCACCCGACCCGTGGGGGGTGAAGCGCGCCGAGAACCTGATCGCGGGCCTGACCGGCGTGCTCTCGGCTCGCGTGGTGGTGACGCCCCTGGGCGAGGTGAGCGAGATCCACGTGCTCACCACCAGCGACATCCAGCCGAAGCAGGTGGTGCGGAACATCGAGTCGGCGCTCATGGCCCAGCTGGGCGTCAAGATCGACCACCGCAAGATCAGCGTGGCCCAGACCGCCGACGTGCGGCCCATCGAGCAGATGCAGGAGGAGGCGGTGCGCACCCGCGCCAAGAAGCGCGTGGTGATCTTCCAGGGGCTCGAGGTGCGGCCCTCGGAGCGGCCGCAGCGGGTGCTGATCCGCGTGAAGCTGTCGTTCGAGGGGCGGGACGCGGAGGCGGAGGAGCAGGGGACGGACACGGTGCGGAACCGCGTGGAGGCGGCGGCGCGCGCGGCGTCGCTCTGTCTCGACGAGCTCTTGCCGGACAACTCCGTGGCGCTCGAGGGGGCGCAGATCATCGAGGCGTTCGATCGGAAATTCGTGCTCGTGGCGGTGCACGGGCTGGGCGGCCGGGAGGCGCAACTGCTCACGGGGACCTGCGAGATCAAGGAGAGCCCGGAGCGCAGCTCGGTGCTGGCAGTGTTGGATGCGACCAACAGGTGGGCGGATGCTCGGCGGTGAGCCGGCGCTTGGAGGAGCCGTTCTAGCGCTGTAAGTTATTGTAGTTATTGGTTTTAATTGTATTTCCCGCCATTGTTGCGCAGATTCTACAAACCCCCTTGCGCAGTTCGCATTTTGGTGGTATTTCGTGTTCTGTGAGTTTACCCAAACAGAAGCGGTATTGGGGCACGCAGCGCGTGGCGCGCGTGTGTCAGGTGTCGCCGGCGACGGTAGCGAACTGGATCGACCAGGGGCTGCTGAAGGGGCACAAGACACCGACGGGGCGCCGCCGTGTGGAGACGGACGATCTCGCGGCGTTTTTGCGGGCGCACGACATGGCTGTGCCGCCGGATCTGACGCATGGGAACGGGCATGCGACGGTGGTGGTGGTGGACGACGATCCGGGCTACCTGAAGGCACTGGTGCTGACGATCGAGCGGTCCGACCTGGACGTGGAGGTGGTGGAGGCGGCCACGGGGGTGGACGCGCTGCTCGAGATCGGGCGGGTGCAGCCGACGCTGATCGTGCTGGACTACAGCCTGCCGGACTTGAACGCGCCGGAGGTGATCCGCCGGCTGCTCGAGCCGGGACGCCAGCTGAATGTCGAGGTGATCGTGGTGACGGGCGGGATGCCGGAGCGGGCGGCGGTGGAGCTGCGGGAGATGGGCGTGAAGACGATCGTGAACAAGGTGGAGGGGATGCAGGCGGTGGTGGAGGCGATGCAGCAGGCGTTGAAGCGGCGGAAGGTGGCGTAGCGGGTCGTCGAACTGACGGTTTTGGCGAATTTGACGGTTTTGGGCTGTGCCGGGCCATGGGGAGCCGGCGAGCCACATAGAGACATCTCGAAAAAAGGGGCCCCTGGTCACCGCTACCTAAGAGCGGAGCTGAGCGAAAAGACGACGAGCGGAGCGTCGGGTACGCCATAGCGAGGCGTGCCACTCCTAGCGGTCCTTAGAGACTCGCAGTATCTCGGAGGGGGTGACGCTCAATGTTGCATGTGCTCGCAGTGCTTTTTGCGGCCGTGGCGAAGTTGTTTTTCGCGGAAGGCCTTCTCAGTTGGTAGCGCGGGATCGAATGGGGCCCTTTCCCTTTTCTCACCGGAGCGTCGACCCTCTCAAATGAGCGAGAGTAGCCGTCAGGCGGAACAGAGCGCCCGGATCTACGTGCTGGTTAGCGCCGTCTCGCTCGCCACCCTGTCATTGCTCCTCCTTCGTGCTTGGGAGATACCAACCCCGTTCCCCTCGAAATTCTGGAACGCAGTAGCCGCGTTCACCATTCTTGGCATCGTAAGCGACGCCTTTTCTTTCCGAATCCCGTTCGCAAGGGTGACAACGTCAGTCGGATTCATTCCCTTCATCGCATCCGTCGCTCTTTTCGCTCATCCGTGGCCGATGATAATGGCTGGCGTCACGGCGATCGTTGTGGATGCATCCGTTCGCCACAAGCCCTTTGTGAAGGTTTGGTTCAACACCGCTCAATACATGCTCGCTACGGGCCTAGCGTCTCTGGTGTACTCTCAGCTCGGCGGCGTGGTGAGTCTTGAGACATTTGACTTTTCGTTAATTCCGTATGCCTGCCTTGTTGTAGTGTTCTTCGTAGTCAATCAAGCCAGCGTGGCCCTCGTGGTGTCGCTCAGCATCGGCGTTTCTGTGCGCGAAGCTTGGGACCGGGTGGGCAAGGATGCTATCGCGCGCGATTTTCTGTCGAGCACGCTCGCTATCCTCCTGGTCTTCCTATACGTCAAGCTTCAGCTGCTCGGGCTCGCGATCGTAGTCTTTCCGCTCTTTCTCGTCAGGCAGCTGTACCAGATGAACCTTCAATTGCAGGAGGAATTGGAGGAAAAGCTCGAGCTGATGGTCAAGGCAATGGAAGCGAGAGATCCCTACACGTCCGGTCATTCACGGCGCGTTTCGGAGTATGCCTTGGCAATAGCGCGAGACTTGCACCTTCCGGCAACGGAGCTCGACAGTATAAAGCGAGCCGCGTTGCTACATGATGTTGGCAAGATCTATGAGGAATTCGCCCCCCTTCTCCGAAAGGAGGGTAAGCTGACACCTGAAGAGATGATGACGATGCGGACGCACGTGGTTCGGAGTGCTCAGCTTGTGGCTACGGCCGGAAGGCTCCGGGGTCCAGTCGAAGCCATGATCAAACACCATCATGAGAACTTCGATGGGACGGGCTATCCAGAGGGACTGTCCGGAGAGGACATCCCTATGGGGGCACGAATCATCATGATTGCGGACACCATCGACGCCATGACGACGGATAGACCATACCGCCGTGCAATGACCTTCACGAGGGCCATTGAGGAATTAGAGAAGTACGCTGGGCGCCAGTTCGACCCACAGTTGGTCAGAGTTGTCGCAAGGTCGGCAAGCATTCGAAGGCTCCTCGGCATGGACAACCGCAGCGGAGAACCAAACTCAATCGGGACTCGCGTGGTAAAGCCTAGCTGGGCTGGACGTCTGGCCAGATAGGGCCGCGTTTGCTAGACGAAGGCGCGAATACCGCCGGAGCCAACTACGCTAGTCGAGAAACCCTTGAGCGGTGAGCAGCTGTCTCAATCCGGTCGCGCCCAGCTCATCGAATAGGCGTAGGTCCGTAGCGATGTCTTGGTCGATCGTCCCATCCCTGCGTTTGCATAACCAAGCGGCTGCTGACAGAACCTCTAGATAGTAGAGCGGGTGTTCCCGAAACCTGCTTGTTTGTTCCCTGGCCGCACGGATCGCCTCGTCTGCAGTCCCTGTGTGAGCGAGGCGAAACAGGCGAAGCTTCTCGAACATGCCCGCTTCAGGGACAACCTTCTCCCTTCCTGCTGCAGCCGCCTCCAGGGACCGAATAAGCTCTAGCGCGAGCCCGAGATCGCGGAAGACCAGCGCCATGTTCGCGCTCTCACAGAGGAACTCAATGTTGGCGCGCCAACTACGCTGACTTTTCACCCATTGTCTAGCTTGCTCCAAGCACGCCATGGCTCTATCGCGCTGTCCCGAAAGCACGTAGGCTTCTGCTAGGTTCATGTACGATGACACGAGACGCGGGTGACTCCGAAGAACAGCACCTCTGTCCACGCTAAGTTGTCCGAATTCCAGGGCCTCCGCGAAATGCCCAGCGAGAATGTGCAGCGTCGTTAGGTTGGCTGCGGTCATGGAGACCCGGTAGTCATCGCCGACTCGTCTTGCTAGATCGAGGGCGACTGCGAGCGAGTCTCGAGCGCGGACAAACTCGCACAGCGAGTACCGGCAGACGCCGAGCGCATTATGAGCGAGTGACAACGCAACAAGATTCGGCGAATGCTGCAAGAGGACGATTGCTTCCTCGACACACTCACAAGCTGGTCGGAGACTACCTACCGAGTACTCGCAAAAACCCAGGGCGTACCAAGCAGAATGCAGAACTTGGCCTCGCGGTTGCTGAACCAGGTGAGTGAGCTCCGAACGCGCACTGTGTACTCTTTCTTCATAGCCAGCTTCCAGCCCAGATCTCGCGAACTCCAACAGGGCGTTAGCCACAAACTCTGGGTCTTCTGTCCTGCGTGCCGCATCCAGTGCGACTTCGACCGCGCGACCGTGTTCGGTTCCCGCCTCGCGGCTGAGCAGATACAAAGCCGCGGCTCTTAGCCGTGTCGCTTCTGCAAAGGCCCTCGTCTCCAAGTGTCCATCGCTGCACAGCTCGTCCAACACCGGCATGGCACGGTCCGCCTTGGACTGATCGATGAGCGCCTTGGCCATGAGCAGCTTGCACTCCTGTGCTGCCGGCCCGGGCAAGACCGTCGATAACAACGCCGCCAGAATCTGTTCAGCCTCCGACGGGGCACCCACATTCAGTGCGCGCTTGGCCCCCTCGAGCCCGGTGGGAAGAGCACGGCTGGGCTCTCCGGCCCTCAAGAAATGCCAGGCAATCTCCAGCGCGGGCGACTGGCCATCCATCGGCTTCAGCCCCTCCAACACCTCCCCCACGCTCCGATGCAAGTGCCGCCGCGCCGGCCCCGCCACCGCGTAGTACGCCTGCGCCCGGATCAGCTCGTTCCGAAACTCGAGCCCGCCCTGCACCTCGCGGAGGATACCCTCATCCTTGAGCCGCGACAGCGCCTCCCCCGCCGCCGCCGGGGAGAGCTCCACCGCCTCGTATAACGGGAGATCCGCCAAGCGGCGCCCCAACACCGCCGCCAGATCGAGCGCCGCCCGCGTGGGCGCGTCGAGCCGGCGGATCTGCCGCTCGAACACCGCGCCGATCGCGCGCGGAATCCCGATGTTCGCGACCGGTTGCGTGTTGAGCGCCTCCAGATCGCCCAGCAGCGAGCCCGACCCGTGCGCCAGCCACTCCTTGGTCAACAGCTCGAGCGCGAGCGGGTTGCCGTTGCCGGCCTGGAGAATGCGCGGCACGGGCACGTCCGCGATGCGTCCATTGGCCTTGGCCACCAGTCCCGCCACCAGCCCCTGCGCCGCCGCCGGGGGGAGCGGCTCGACCTCGAGCGTGCGCAACACCTCGATGCTCGTATCGGACGCCAGCGCGCTCGGCGCGGTGACGGCGCGCAGCTCGTTGGAACGCGCCGTGAGAATCAGCAGCAGGCGCGTGTGGGGAAGCTTGCGTGCGACCACGTGGAGAATGGCCGCGCTCGCGTTGTCGGCGGCGTGAATGTCGTCCACCACCAGCACCAACGGGCTCTCCTCGGTCGCCGCTTCCACCGCCTTGAGAAACGCGTCGGCGAGCCGCAGCGGAATCACCTCCGCCGCCCACTCGACGGGCTTGGGCACGCCCGGAAACGCCGCGAAGATCTCGGGTGAGACCCGCGTCAGCTCGCTCAGCGCTTCCGGATCCGCCCCGCCGATCGCGCGCTGCAGCGTCAACTGCTTGATCAGCTCGGCCAACACGGCAAACGGCAGCTCGCGCTCCGCATCGTATGCCTGGGCGCGCGCGATCGCCGCGCCTTCCATTTGACAGGTCGATACGAACGCGTTGGTCAGCGTCGTCTTCCCCACGCCGGGATCGCCGATCAGCACCACGATCCGCGGCGCGCGGCGCCGCACCTCGAGCCACGCATCGTACAGCCGCGAGAACTCCCGCTCGCGGCCAATCAGCGTCTCGGCCTCGAACCGTCGCTCGCACCGCTCCGAGACTTGACCCGGTCCCGCCCCCGTCGGCCGCGGGGCCGCGCGCCGCCCCTCGCGCAACAGGTCGGCGATCCGCACGAGCTCCGCACTGGGCTTCGCGCCGAGCTCGTCGGCCAGACGTGCTTCGAAGCGCGCGAATTCCTTGAGCGCGTTGGTGCGATCCCCCACCCACGCGCGTGCCTCGATGTAACCCCGCACCCCGTCCTCGGACAGGGGATCGAGCTCGAGCAGCACCAGCGCTTGGCGCTCCACGGTCGCGAAGTCGCCCGTCCGACGACCCGCGTCCATGTGCTTCACCAGACAGTCGCGGATGCGGGGCATGAGCCGGGCGCGCCACTCGTCTTTCCACTGCTCGAACTGCACCGCCCCGGGTACCTCGAAGCCGTCCAGGAACGGCCCGCGAATCTCCACTTCGCAGCTCTCCAGGCGGCGCACGTCGGCCTCCACGACGCCGGGAACGAGCGCGATCGACGCTCGCTGCACGACGAGATGCTCCCGTCCGATCTTCTCCTTCAGGACCGTGAGGGCTTGCGCCAGAGAGTGGCGGGCGCGCGGCGCCGGCACGTCGGGCCAGAAGAGATCCATCAGGTAGTCGCGCGTGAACTTGCGCCCCCCCTCCACCGCGAGGCGGATCAGCAGGGCGAAGTGCTTGCGCGTGCGAAACCGGATCTGCTCACCGGCTTCGGTAACGAGCAGCGGCACACCCAGACTCAAGAGATGCAGATGCGACGCCACCGGACGGCTCGCGTTTCGGAATAGTACTATTAGGCAGCACGATCAACGCGATGTCAACACATTGATTCCCAGATGGTTAAGTTCGTCTGCGGCAGCTGGGCTGGGCGATCGTCAATTCCCCTCTCCCCCGGCTTCCATGGCCAACCCACACGCCACCCGCGGCGTGTTCCGGCTCGACCGGCAAAATGTGCTGAACTCTGTGGGGCAGTACCTGAGGTAACTCGGGCGAGGCTAACGTCGTGAGGTCGGCCGCCGGCAGATCGGGCACGGCCCCATCCGCGGCTCCTTCCCGAACGTGAGTCGCACCGGGCCGAGCGTCACGGCGGTATCCGTGAGGGCCACGGTGAGCGTCATGACGTGCCCGTCGACCGAGCCTGTGAACCGGGCGGGATGGTCGGGACCCCGGGCTACGGGATAGAGGGTGATGTTGTAGAGCCCGGGGACGTCGAATCGCCCGTGCTCGTCGGTGACGAGCGCCTGCTTGGTGTCGCCCGCGGTGCAGCCGATATGGACGTGGGCGGTGGTGTCGAACGCGATCAGTCCGGCGTTCTCCCCACCCCACGTTCCTTCGATAGGTCCGTGAGAAGTCGGGCCGCCGATGTCACAGGTGCGCAGCGCGATCAGGGCGAGGCTGGCCAGCGCGACCTTGCTCATTGGACTCTCTCCGTACCCTCTACCCCTCGAGCCACGTCTTCGTCACAAGCAGCTCCTGCACCAGGTCGGGCGCGCTGCGTCCCGCGGCTTCCGCCGCGAAATTGATCACCAAGCGGTGCGTGAGCACCGTCGGTGCCACCCCCCGGAGATCGTCCTCGTCGGGCATGGGCCGGCCGTCGAGGGCCGCCCGCGCCTTGGCGCCGAGGATCAGATACTGGGAGGCGCGCGGGCCCGCCCCCCACGACACGTACTGCTTGATGAACGGCGGCGCCTCGGCGTCGGGCGGGCGCGTCATCCGCACGAGTGTCACGGCCGCGCGCATCAGCGGCTTGGGCACGGGAATACGCCGCACCAAGTGTTGCAACGCCAGAACGTCTTCCGCCGTCAGCACCGGCGTGATCGCCGCTGCGAGGTCACCCGTGGTGGACTCGACGATCCGCTCCTCTTCGTCTTTCGATGGATAGCCGACCCGCAGCTCGAACATGAAGCGGTCGAGCTGCGCCTCGGGCAGGGGATACGTGCCCTCCTGCTCGATCGGGTTCTGGGTCGCCAGCACGAAGAACGGCGCCGGTAAGGAGTGGGTCTGGCCCGCCGCCGTCACCTGGTGCTCCTGCATCGCCTGGAGCAGCGCGGCCTGGGTTTTGGGCGGCGTGCGGTTCACCTCGTCGGCCAGCACGATGTTCGCGAACACCGGCCCGCGCACGAAGCGGAAGGCGCGCTTGCCGGTGCTCTGGTCTTCCTCGATGATCTCGGTGCCGGTGATGTCCGAGGGCATCAGGTCGGGGGTGAACTGGATGCGCGAGAACTTCAGGTCGAGCGTCTGGGCCACCGTTTGCACCATCAGCGTTTTGGCGAGGCCGGGGACGCCGAGCAGCAGCGCGTGGCCGCCCGAGAAGACGGCGGTAAGGATGCCGTCGAGCACATCCTGCTGGCCCACGATGCGGCGGCCCACCTGGGCGAGGAGGTCGGCGCGGGCGCGGGACAGACGCTCGAGCAATTCCACATCCCCAACGCCCCGCACCGGGGACGAGGGAAGGGGGAGGGGGGAAGGGTTCGGCGTCATGTCCGTTTCAAGGTTATCACTTCATACTCCCAAGCGCCACATAAGTTTGCGTCGTTCTGACTTTGCTTGCGAAATTTTTCACAAGCGCGTATGTTCCCGTCCGCATCATGCCAGACGACGAGCGAAATCGCTTCGGCCGGAGCTTCGGTGAGGGCTACTCCTACGTCGCGCTGGGCTTCAGCTTCGCGTTCGCCATCCTCGCGTTCGGCGCACTCGGCTGGGTGGTCGATGGCTGGCTCGGCACGCGGCCGCTGTTCGCGCTGGTGGGCGCAGGCGTGGGCGGGTTCGGCGGGTTCATGAGCATCTACTACCGAGTGACAAGCGACACGCGGGGCGGTGAAAGGGGAAAGGGGAAACGGGAAAGGTGAGTCCGTATCTCCTGCTCCTCGCGCTGGGTGGAGTGCTGGTGGTGGTTGCGACATGGTTGGGTGGCCGGTCGGCCGGCATCGGGGGCGCGGTCGCTCTCGGGGCGCAGCTCGGGGCCGTGGCGTTGCTGCGGCCGGCGATGCGGGCCGCCCAGCCGGTGTTCATGGCGCGCTGGCTCGGCGGCATGGGGCTGCGCGCCCTGGCGCTCGGCCTGGTCCTTGCATTCGCCGCCACACACCGCGCCGCGCTGGGCCCACTCCCGGCGTCGCTCGGCTTCCTCGGCGTGCTGCTGCCGCTGCTCTATCTGGAGACGAGATTCTTGCGATGATGCAAGGTCCCGACATCGGCAAGGCGATCTTCGAGCACACGTCCGACAGTCACGTGATCGAGTGGCCGTTCGGGCTCGAGACCCATTTGCCGACGAACTGGGTGATCTTCGGCATCAATGTGTCTCCCACGAAACACGTCATCTTCATGATCATCGCGGCCTTCCTGGTCTTCTTGACTATCTGGTACGCGGGCCGCCAGGTGGAGCGGCGCCACCGCGAGGGCAAGGCGCCGCACGGCTTCGGCGCCGCGGTCGAAGCGATGGTGCTGTTCGTGCGCAACGACGTGGCGATCGCGAACATCGGGCACGGCGGCGAGAAGTTCGCGCCTTACATCCTGACGCTCTTTTTCTTCATCCTCTACTGCAACCTGCTGGGCTTGTTGCCGTGGGGCGCGACGCCGACCGGCAACCTCGCCGTCACCGGCGCACTCGCCCTCACCGCGTTCGTCACGATCGAGGTGTCGGGGTTCCGGGCGCTCGGCCCCCGGGGCTACCTCAAGACCATCGTGTTCGTGCCGCCCGGCATGAGGGGGGTCGGGGCGGTGGCGATGGCGTTCATCATGACGCCGATCGAGATCATCGGAAAGCTCGTCAAGCCGTTCGCCCTCACGCTGCGGTTGTTCGCGAACATGACGGCGGGGCACTTCGTGATCCTGGCGCTGCTCGGTCTGATTTTCATCTTCGGCAACTGGCTCGTCGCGGCGGGGTCGGTCGCGTTCGTGACGTTCATGATGCTGCTCGAGCTGCTGGTGGCGTTCCTGCAGGCCTATATCTTTGCGCTGCTCACGTCGGTGTTCATCGGCATGATGCAGCACGCGCACTAACTCACGTCGAGGAGACCATGGTAGACCTCGTGACGCTGCTTCAGGGTGGACAGCCGACCGGCGCGGACCTCGCCGCCGCGGCCAAGAACGCCAACGCGCTGCTGGGCGCGGGCCTCGGGCTCGGGCTGGCGGTGATCGGAGTGGGGCTCGGCATCGGCCGCATCGGCGGCCAGGCGGTGGAGGCGATCGCGCGCCAGCCCGAGGCATCGGGCGACATCCGCGGCGCCATGATCCTGACCGCGGCGCTGATCGAAGGTGTGGGGCTCGCATCGCTCGTCTTCGCCCTGCTCTTCAAGCTGCTCTAGATGCCGGCGCTGCTGCTGCTCGTCCAGGAAGGCGAGTTCACGCCCTTTTCGATCAATACGGGGCTGATCTTCTGGACCATCGTGGTGTTCGGCGTCCTGCTGGCGCTGCTGTGGCGGTTCGGCTGGCCGGCGATCCTCAAGACGGTGGAGGACCGGGAGCGCCGCATCCAGCAGCAGCTCGAGGAGGCGGAGCGCGCCCGCGCCGAGGCCGCCCGGCTGCTGGAAGAACACAAGCGCACCATCGCATCCGCCAAGGCCGAGGCGCAGGAGATCTTGGCCAGGGCGAAGGCGGTCGCCGACAAGGAGCGGGAGACGCTGCTCGCCAAGGCGCGCCAGGAGTACGAGCAGCTGCTCGAGCGGGCGCGCCAGGAAATCGGCGCCGAGAAGGAGAAGGCCATCGAGGCGCTGCGGCGCGAAGCAGTGGACCTGTCGATCGCCGCGGCGTCCAAACTGCTCGAGGCCCAGCTCGACAGCGAGACCAACCGCAAGCTGGTAATGGGATACCTGGCGCAGCTCGAAGCGGGGCGGGCGCCGTGAAAAGTACGACCATCGCCCGCAACTACGCCGAGGCACTGCTGCTCGCGGCCGAGGCGCAGGATGGGAAAGGCGGGTCGGTCGAGCAGTACGGCAGGCTGATGGACGCCGTGGCGGGCGCGCTCGAGGCGGACGAGCGGATCGCGGTGGCGCTCGACTCGCCGCGGGTGGCCAAAGCCACCAAGGCGGCGCTGCTGGAGCGCGCGCTGGCGGACGTCACGCCCCCCGAGTTCGTGCGGTTTCTCCAGGCGGTGGTGCGGCGCGGCCGGCAGGGGCTCCTGGGCGAGATCGCGCAGGAATACCAGGCGCTGGTCGACGCGAAGCTCGACCGGGTGCACGCGGGCGTGGTGCTCGTCGAGGAACCGGACGCCCGGCTCGAAAAACAGATCGTGGAGCGCCTCGCCGCGGCCCTGGGCAAGGACGTGCGGGCCCACTTTCGGGCGGAGCGCGGCATCATCGGCGGGGTGGTGGTCCGAGTGGGCGACCGCGTGTACGACGGCTCGCTCAAGCGCAGGCTGGCGGTGCTCCGGAGGAAGATGCTCACGGGGGAGTAGCGGCCGCCGTTTTCCCTGCTACAATCGATACCTGAGGCCGACGGCGACGCCGACGCGTCGCGTCGCGCGCCGCTCGACGCCCGCCGGCGTGTCGCCCGCGTCGAAGACGGAGCCGCTGAGGATGCCGCTGACTCGTAAGGAGCCGGTGAACGCCCGGGCGAGCGGCCATTCCAGTGCGGCTGCCGTCCGGGCAGCGACTCGGTTGCGACTCTCACCAGCCAGTTGCCACAGCTGGACAGCGGGCCCCGCCTCGAGCCGCACGTCGACGCCGACGCCGAAGCGCGCCAGCCGGAGCGACAGCTGCGGCGCGATCTCCCAGAACGACGCGATGCCGTACTGCACGAGCGCCACGCCCGCCTGCTCGCCGGCGATCCCCGGCTTCGCGTACATCAGGGCGACCGCCACGCGCGCGGGCCCGAATCCGCGGTCCAGACGCAGCTCGAACGTCGTGGGCCGGTACGGCCCGACGGTGGTGCCGGAGGTGTCGCGGGAGGAACCGCCGAAGCGGGCGACCCCGATCTCCGCCGCGATGCCCCATTGGGCCGATGCCGGCCGTGGAGCGACGGCGAGAACGACTGCGACACAGGTTGCGACGAGCGTCCGCATGATTCCTCCCGCGTTGGGGGTCACTTCATCTGCAGGTTGATCCAGCCGTTCGTCACGTTGTTCTCGCCCTTCACGATCCAGTTGTAGCCGGGGTACGACGCTCCCACGACCACATCCTCGACCGCGTTTCCCACCAGCTCGTCGTTGGTGTTGAAGAACGCCGCGAGCGCCGCCCACAGCTTCTGGAAGGCGCTGGCACGCTTGTAGTCCTTCCGGATCGTGCTGCTCGAGTCGTTCCCCGCCGAGAGCGCCTTGTTGGCATCGTCCACCGCTTTGAAGAGGTTTCCGAGAATGTCCCGGTCCGTCTTGATCTCGCACGCCGTGTCGTCGTCCTCGACCACGAACACGCGGACGTTCTGGCCCGGATGCTTGGCGTTGTAGGCGTCGAGCTGGGCCTTGCTGAACAACATCACGCTGCCGCTCCAGTCGAGCTCGTTCTGGTCGAAGGTGTACGGTGCGGGCTGCTGTTCGCCGGCGCACTGGTAGTCGGTCAGCGAGTCGGTCTGCCCCTTCTGGCCGAGGATGTGGACCTCAAATTCGGGGCTCCCTTTCAACCAGCCTTCAAAATCATCCACGAAATGGGCCTTGGTCATGTATAGGCCCGGCGATGGCGGAGGAGGCGAGACGCCGCCGCCCCCGCCCCCGCCCCCGTCGCAGTACTCGAGACACGCGATCAGCGGAGAGGGCTTGGTCGAGAAATCGGTCTCGACCGGGACCACCGCGATGACGGGGGTCGTGGGCGGACGTTCGGGGTCGAGCAGACGGCGGTTGCCGTGCACGTCGAACGCCACCGGCACATCGTGGTCGGCGATCGCCGTGGCGACGAGCACGTCGGGGCCCCCGGTCCACGAGCGGCGATGCGCCGGCACGGGCAGGTACATCTCGAGCGGGACGGCGCGGTCGGCCTCGCGCGCGAGAGCGGTCGCGGCCCGCCCGGTGCCGCGCGCCAACGCCGCGAGGGCGAGCCCGCCGTCGGCGGCGAGGAACCGCTGGAATGGCAGCTTATGCTCGCGGTACGGCGAGCGATCGAGCTCGGCGCGTACGCGAGCGCGGAACGCGGGGTCGCCCAGCGCGAGCGCGAGTCCGCGCGCCAGCTGTTCCGGGGGAGCGGGGGCGGCCGGGGGAGCGGTACCGGGCGATCCGGCGCGCGTGCCCGGCGCGGGTCCTGTACCCGGGGTGCGATCGGAACAGGCGAGCCCGCCCACGAACAGGGCGAGCGCCGCGGGTGCGGCCAGGCGTGAGGTATGGGACAGCATGGTGACTCCTTGGTCGAGGTTTGGGACGGCGGGCGAAGATGCCCGGCGTCGCTCGCCCGACCGGCGTCCGAATCGCGCGCTCGACATCGCAATCGCGCGCGACCTCCCCGGCGCGCTCCTTGCTGTGTAGCTTCCCGATCCTTATGCCATCGCTCGCGTCCTTCTTTCTTCTTCTTCTGGCCCGCGACACGACGGGCTACTGGCAGCAGCAAGTCAGCTACCGCATCACCGCGTCCCTCGACGAGCCGACCGGCGTGCTGACGGGGCGGGAGCGGATCAGCTACGTCAACCGCTCCTCGACCACGCTGCGCGACTTCTACGTGCATCAGTACCTGAACGCGTTCCGGCCGGGGTCGCGCTGGGCCGCCGCCGACTCCGCCGAGGAGCGCGAGCGGTTTCAGCACCTCGTGGATCCGGACTACGCGTTCGAGCGGATCACGGCCGCCACGCTCATGGGCCGGGAGCTGCGACCCGACTACCCGTACGCGCCCGACTCGACGATCGCGCACTGGACGCTCGCCCGGCCGCTCGTGCCCGGCGATTCGCTCGTGGTCGAAATCGAGTGGCAGGCGCGTCTTTCGACGCTGCCGCGCCGTCAGGGCCGTCAGGGCCGGCGCTTCGACTTCGCGCAGTGGTATCCGAAAGTCGTGGTGTACGACAAGTACGGATGGGAGGACCATCCACTCTATCCCGCGGGAGAGTTCTACGGCGAGTTCGCCACCTACGATGTGACGCTCGATCTGCCCGACGATCAGGTCATCGGCGCCACCGGCGTTCCAGTCGAGGGCGATCCCGGCTGGGACAAAGCGAAGGTCGATCCCGCGCAGCAAATCGATTATCAGCGTCTCTGGTACCGCTCTCCGCTCGCCGCTCCCGGATGCGCGGGGCTGAGAGTCACCGCGGGGCGGAAATGCGTCCGCTTCCGGGCCGAACGCGTGCATCACTTCGCGTTCTCACTCAACCCGCAGTACCGCTACGAGCAGGGCCGCGCCGGCGACGCGGTGGTGCGCGTGCTGTATCTGCCCGAGGACCGCGCCACATGGGGGAACGGCCTCGCCGTGCGCAATACGGTCGCCGCCCTCGCTTGGCTCGACTCGCTGTACGGCACCTACCAGTGGCCGCAGCTCACCAACGTGCACCGCATCGAGGGGGGCGGCACCGAGTTCCCCATGATGATCATGGACGGCAGCGCCGGGCTTGGCCTGATCGTGCACGAGGCCGGCCATCAGTACACCATGGGGCAGCTCGCGAACAACGAGTGGCGGGAGGGCTGGCTCGACGAAGGGTTCACGAGCTTCCAGACCGGCTGGTTCTTCGAGACGCACGGCGGGCCGCCCGCGTACGACGCGCTCGAGCCCGAGGTCCTGTGGCTCGACCTGGAGCGCTGGAGCGAGCCGGTGTCGTTTCCGGGTGAGCGATACCGCGACTTCGCGACCTACAACGCGATGGTCTATTCGAAGGCACAGCTGTTCTACGAGGAGCTGCGCTACGTCGTGGGGGACGAGACGATGCGCCGCATCCTGCGGGCCTACTTCGCCCGCTGGCGGCTCAAGCACGTGGACGAGGACGCGCTGCGTGAGGTGGCGGAGGACGTATCGGGGCGGGATCTGAAATGGCTGTTCGGCGAGTGGCTGCACGCCACGCCGTTGTTCGACTACCGCCTGAAGCGCGTCGAGCGGCACCATCTGGCCGACGGCCGCTGGCGCACGGTGGTCACGATCGAACGGCGCGGCGAGGGCCGGCTGCCGGTGGAAATCGGCGACGCCGACACGATCTACGCCCGGGCGACGGGCGAGCCCGCGGAGGAGCGCGTCGCGTTCGTCACCGCCGCGCGACCCGGGCGTCTCGTGCTCGACCCGCGGGGCCGCACGCACGACTACAACCTGCTGAACAACCGCGAAGCGCGGGCCCTGGTCGGGCGCGGCGCCTGGACTTTCCGGTTGGACGATCCCACGCGGGAGGCCGCGCGGCGGGACCGGCTGGTGCGCGCCTGGCTACCCGTTGCCTGGTCGAACACATTCGGCGGCTTCACGGTCGGCCTGCGCGAGCGCTCCAACTATCTCGGCAGCTACGACCGCGGCCTGCTGCTGGCCGCGCTCGCCACCGGCCGGGGCGCCACCAACCGTTTCAGCTTCTACGGCCGCTGGAGCAATCCGATCGGGCATCCGGAGCCGCGTAGCCAGACGAGCGTCAGCGCGTGGGCGGCGGAGGGACGCGCCGGGGCGAAGCTCTCCGTGGATCGCTCGCTGCGCGAGCACCTGGACTTCGGCGCCGACCCGCACGTCGGGTTTGACGCCCTGTGGATGGCGACCACGGAGCTGGGCTATCTCGACCGGGGACTGTGGGACGACGCGGGTAGCGTCGAGGGGGGGCCCTGGTGGGCGACCACAAGGCGGCATGGCGCGACCGTGTTGCACGCCCGCTTCGTCGCCCGGGGGGGCGTGGTGTACTCGAGCCCGGGCCGGGGGATCGTCTCGGCCACGCGTTACGACTTCGAGGGTTTCGGGCGATTCACCGGAGAGGCCAGTGTACGGACCCCGTTCTTGGCCCGGACCACGCTGGGACTGCGGCTGTTCGCCGGCGGCTACACCGGGGCGTCGCCGCCGGTGCGGCAGCGGCGTATTCCCGTCGCGGGGGCGGATCCTTACGAGACCTTCAGCGACCCGTTGCTGCGGAGTCGGGGCGCCCTGTTCCTGCGGCCGGACTTCTACTACCATGCGCCGGGGAACGCCAATCTGCGGGCCTTCCGCCGCGATCTCGGTGGGCGCTGGGCGGTGAGCGTGAACGGCGAGCTGACGCGCTCCCTGGGGCGACGCGACCATGGATTCCTGCGGGAGGCATCCCTCATGGGCTTCGCCGACGCCGGTCTCGTGGACACCCTCGCCGTGCCGGCGACCAAGCCGGGTCGCGAGTCCACGTTTCTCTACGAAGGAGGGCTCGGCCTCGTGACCCGCCACCAGCTGCGCGACCTGGACTGGACGCTGCGGTTCGAGGTGCCGCTCGTGGTGGCTCCCTTCCAGTTTGCCGCCGACAGCGTCTCGGGAAAGGCGCGGCTCGCGTGGCGGTGGCAGGTGAGCCTCTCCCCGAGCTTCTGATGGACACGCGCGCGCACGATCGCCGCGGGTTCTTCCGCGACGCGTTCGGCCGGCTGCTGCACGAGGTGACCGTGCGCACCGAGCGGCGCGTGGCGCCGCGGCGCTACTTCCGGCCCCCCGGCGCGGCGGACGAGATCGGCTTCCTGGCCTCGTGCACGCGCTGCGGCGACTGCGTCACGGTGTGCCCGGTGCAGGCGATCATCAAGGCGCCGCCGGCGGCGGGCCTTGCCGCCGGCACGCCGATCATCGATCCCGGAATCCAGGCCTGCGTGGTGTGCGCGGAGATGCCCTGCGCCCGCGCCTGCGAGACGGGGGCGCTGGTGCCGCCGCCCGGAGGGTGGGACGAGGTACACATGGGCGTGCTCGAGCTCGACCCCGAGCGCTGCATCACGTTCCAGGGGGTGGCGTGCGGCGTGTGCGCACGGGCCTGTCCGGTGGGCGAGAAGGCGCTGGCAGTCGATGCCGGAGGCCGGCCCGTGATCCGGCCCGAGGGATGCGTGGGGTGCGGGGTGTGTGTGACGGCGTGCGTCACTTCACCCTCCTCCTTGCGGCTCAGCCTGGCATCGGCTCCATGAACGAGTGCGGAATGCGGAGTGCGGAATGCGGAATTGAAGGGGGAGGTCGTTCGCTGGGTGACGCCCGCCCTGATACTCCGCATTCCGCATTCCGCATTCCGCACTGGGGGGAGGGGAGGAGTGGCTGAGCTCCCCTACCGTGTGGAGAAGCCGTGGGGGTTCGAGCTGATCTGGGCCCGCACCGACCGGTACGTCGGGAAGATCCTGCACATCGAGCCCGGGCACGTGCTGTCGTTGCAGTACCACAATAAGAAGGACGAGTCGATCTACGTGCTCACGGGAGAGATCATCCTGCGGATTCAGCGGGACGGGCAGCTGAGCGAGCGGCGCATGGCGCAGGGGCAGGCGTTCCACATCGAGCCCAAGCTGATCCACCAATTCGAGGCCGTCACGGTCACCGATCTGCTCGAGGCTTCTACGCCCGAGCTCGACGACGTGGTGCGGCTGAAGGACCGCTACGGGAGGGTGCCGTGAAAGTGATCGTGCCGCTCGCCGGGAAAGGCACACGGCTGCTGCCGCTCACCAGGCGGGTGCCCAAGCCGCTGGTGCGGGTCGCCGGGCGACCCGTGATGGACTACGTGATGGACGCGGTGAAGCCCCTCGACGTCGACGAGATCATCGTCATCACGGGACATCTGAAAAACGTCGTCGAGCGTTACGTCGTCGAGCACTACGACGTCAAGGCGACCTTCGTCGAGCAAAAGACGCTCGACGGCACCGCCGGCGCGATCAATCTCGCGCGTCCCTACGTGAACGGGCCGGTGCTCATCATCTTCGTGGACACCCTATTCGAGGCCGACCTGTCGCTCGTCAAGCGGGTGGACGCGGACGGGATCATCTGGGCGAAGGAGGTCGAGGACTACCAGCGGTTCGGGGTGATCGTGACCGACCCGCAGGGCTACATGCAGCGCATCGTCGAGAAGCCGAGCACGCCGGTCTCGCGGCTCGCGAACATCGGGCTGCAGTACGTCAAGGACTGGAAGGCCTTGTTCGATGGCATCGCCCACGTGCTGACCCAGCCTCCGGGCAAGGGGGGCGAGTACTATCTCACCGACGCGTTCCAGTACATGGTGGACCGCGGCCGGCGGCTGTTCACGGCGCCGGTCGCCGGCTGGTACGACTGCGGCAAAGTGGACACGCTGCTCGAGACCAACCGACACCTGCTCGACAACGGGCGGGCCCGGCTCCCCACGGGCCCGTGCCCGCGCTGCACCATCGTCCCGCCGGTTTACATCGAGGACGGCGTGCAGATCCACGACGCGACGGTGGGACCGAACGTGTCGCTCGAGGCGGGGTGTCACGTCACGGCGAGCACGATCGCCAACAGCATCCTGGGCAGGAACGTGCGCGTGGTCCGGAGCGCGGTGCGCGATTCGGTGATCGGGGACGATCAGGTCATCGAGGGCAGGACGGTGCAGGCGAGCGTGCTCGACGCCGGGGAGCTGGCACCCGCCACGTAGCATGGATGTCGCCGAGGTGCGGGAGCTGTTCGCCTACAACGCCTGGGCCAACCGCCAGTGCTTCGCGGCGCTGGAGCCGCTGCCGGCCGAGTCGTACTTCCGCGATCTCCAGAGCAGCCACGGCGGGATTCACGGCACGCTGTGTCATATCGTCTGGGCGGAGCACTTGTGGCTCAGCCGCTGGCTCGGCAGGCCCAATCCCGCCGTGGCACAGGGGAAAGACCTGACGACACTCGCCGCGGCGCGCGCCCGGTGGGAAGCGATCGAAGCGGAGCGGCTCGCGTTCCTGGCGGGGTTCGGCGAGGGCCGCCTGGTCGAGACCCTCGCGGTGCGCCCCAGCACCGGCGGGGAGTATCTGCACACGTTCCACCAGATGTTTCGCCACGCGGTGGATCACTCGACGTATCATCGTGGCCAGCTCGTCACGTTGCTGCGGCAGCTGGGGGTCAGGCCGCCCAGTACCGGGCTGATCGTGTTCTATCGTCACGCAACCACTTGAAGTACAACAGCTTACTGTCGACCGCGGAGTAACTTACTCCGTCCCTTGACGCGCGTGGGGAACCGGACTTACTTACTGACCGTTCAGTAACTAAATCCTGGAGATCCTTTGTGAGCCACGCCGTCACTCCATCGAAACGCCCGCGACCGCCGCGCTGGCAGCGGCGTAAGGAAGCGCGTCCGGGCGAGATCGTGGCCGCCGCGCTCGAGGTGTTCGTGGAGCGCGGCTTCGCCGCCGCCAAACTCGCCGACGTGGCGCGCCATGCCGGCGTGACCAAGGGCACGGTCTACCTCTACTTCGACAGCAAGGAAGCCCTGTTCAAGGCGGTCGTGCGCGAAACGATCGTGCCGGTCATCGCTCAGGGAGAGGCGCTGGCGCGGTCGTTCACCGGCAGCGCGCGCGAGCTGCTGGAGCGGTTGGTGCGGGAGTACTGGCGGCTGGTGGGTGAGACCTCCCTCGCCGGCATTCCCAAGCTGATGATGGCGGAAGCGGCGACTTTTCCCGAGCTCACTCGCTTCTACTACGACGAAGTCGTCGCCCGCGGACACCGCCTGATGGCCGGCGTGATCGAGCGGGGCATTGCCAACGGCGAGTTCCGTCCCGTGGACGTGTTGGTCGCCGCGAAGCTCGCGATGTCGCCGCTGATGCACGCCACCGTGGCGCGGCGCGCGTTTGCGTCGTGCATGCCGGAGGGCTTCAACGTGCAGAACTATCTCGACACCCACATCGACCTGTATCTCAATGGCATCGCGAAACGCTAATCGTCGGCTGGTGGGCTTCCTGGCGTGGCTCGTCGCCGCGCCCCGCGTCCTGGCGGCTCAGGTCCCTGCCGCCGGCGCGCCGCTGCGCCTCTCGTTCGCGGATGCCGTGCGTGTCGCGTCGAGTGAGGCGCCCGCGGTGGCGCTGGCCGGGTTGCGGGCGGACGAGGCGGACGCGCGCGTGCGACAGACGCGCGCGGCGCTGTTGCCGTCGCTGTCCCTGGGTGGGTCGTGGCTGGACCGGACCTTCAACTCGAAGTCGTTGGGCATCGATTTTTCAATCCCGACGCAGACCGGTCCGCCGCAGTCGCTCCCCGAGCTGATCGGTCCCTTTCACTTGTTTGACGCTCGCGTGAGCGCGTCGCAGACGCTGCTCGATTGGTCCAGCGCGGCGCGGGTCCGCGCCGCCAGAGCCCAGGCGGACGGGAGTCGCGCCGAGCGGAGCACGACCGTGGAGGGCGCGGCGCTGACCGCGGCACTGGCGTATCTGCGGGCGGTGCGCGCGCAGGCGGTGGTGGCGGCGCGCCAGGCGGATTCCACCATCGCGGCCGAGCTGGTGGGCTTGGCGGAGGCGCAGAAGGCGGCGGGCGTGAGCGCCGCGATCGACGTGACGCGGGCCCGCACACAGCTCGTCACCGCGGAAGGCCTGCTGCTCGTCGCAAGGAACCAGTTGGACCGCGCGCGCATCGACCTGACCCGCGCCCTGGGGATCGACCCCGGCACACCGCTCGCCTTCACGGACACTCTCGCCGCCACCCTGGGCGCGGCCGACGTGCCGGCGGCGCGCGACTCGGTCGTGGCGGCGGGCCTCGCCAGCCGGCCCGACTTGCGGGCCGAGCTGGCGCGTGCCGGGGCGGCCAGGCAGACCGGGTGGGCGATCCGCGCGGAACGGTTTCCGCGGCTCGAGGTAGCAGCGGACTACGGCGTGAACGGGCGGACGGTGCCGGGCGCGATCGCGACGCGCGACGTGACGCTGCAGGTGAGCGTGCCGATCCTGGACGGCTTCCGCCGCGAGGCGCGGCTCGCGGAGCAGGACGCCGTGGTGCGCGAGTCGCAGGTGCGGGAGCGCGACCTGCGCCAGCAGATCGCGGCCGACGTGGACGGCGCACTACTCGACCTCCATTCGGCGGAAGCGCAGCAGGCGGTCGCCGCGGAGCGGCTGCGGCTCGCGGGGCAGGAGCTGTCGCAGTCGCGCGAGCGCTTCAAGGCGGGCGTCGCCGGCAACATCGAGGTGATCGATGCGCAGTCGAACCTGATTCGCGCGCGGGATACGGACATCGACGCGCGCTTCGCGGCCGCGACCGCGCGTGTCTCCCTGGCACGGGCGGCGGGCGTCGCCCGGACGCTTCACTGACCCATTACATCGACCAACGGATCAAACGAGCGAGTCTATGGCTACGACGATCGAACCAGAGATCAGGCGCGATTCCGCCGCGAAGGCGGCTCCCCCGGCTTCCTCGGCGCCTGCCGCCGAGCCGAAGGCCGGTGGCCGGCGGCGCACGGTGTTCGCGGTGATGGGGCTGGTGCTGCTGGCGCTGGTCGCGCTGGGCGCGCGGCGCTGGATCTACGGCCTGAGCCACGTCTCCACGGACAACGCGCAGGTGGATGGGCATATCGTCCCGATCTTGCCGAAGGTCGGCGGCTTCGTGACCGAAGTACGGATCGATGAGAACCAGGGCGTCAAGGCGGGGGATACGCTGGTCGTGCTGGACGACCGCGATTACAAAGTGCGGTTGGCGCAGGCCGAGGCGGATCTGGCCGTGGCGCTCGCGGGCGTGAGCAATCGGGTGCGCGTCGGTCAAGCGGAGGCCCAGGTGGAGCAGGCACAGGCCAACGCGCTGAAGGCGCACGCGGACTTGGACCGCGTGCGGCCGCTGGCGCTGCAGGAGATCGTTTCGAAGCAGCAGCTCGACGCGGTCGAGGCGGCCGCCCGCGCCGCCGACGCCGCGCTGGCGGCGGCTCAGGCGTCGCTCCTGGCGGCGGACGCCCGGGTCGGCGCGGCGCGCGCCGCCCGTGACCAGGCGGCCCTGAATCTCTCGTACACGCGCGTCATCGCTCCGTCCGCCGGGGTCGTGAGCAAGAAGACCGTCGAGCTGGGCCAGCTGGTACAGCCAGGTCAGCCCTTGATGAGCGTGGTACCGCTCCAGGATGTGTGGCTCACGGCCAATCTCAAAGAGACGGAAATCGCGGACGTAAAGCCCGGTGAGCCGGTGGAGTTCACCGTCGACGCGTATCCGGGCGCGCATTTCCGCGGGCACGTGGAGAGCCTGTCGCCGGCGACGGGGGCGCGGTTCTCGCTGCTGCCACCCGACAACGCGACCGGGAATTTTACGAAGGTGGTGCAGCGCGTCCCGGTCCGCATCCGGCCCGACAAGGTCGATCCGGCGCATCCCCTGCGGCCCGGGATGAGCGTGGTCGTCACCATCCAGACGAAGTAGCCGACCCGTGGCCACCGCTGCCCTCCCGGCCCCGGCCCCGGCCCCGGCGCTCGGCGCGAGCGCCGACCGCTACAAGTACCGCTACATCATCGCGGTCACGGTGTCGCTCGCGTCCGTGCTGGAGCTGCTCGACACCAGCATCGTGAACGTCGCGATCCCCCACATGATGGGCAACCTGGGGGCGACGCTCGACGAGATCGCCTGGGTGTCGACCGGGTACATCGTGGCGAACGTGATCATCCTGCCCATCACCGGCTGGCTGTCGGCGTACTTCGGGCGGCGAAGCTACTTCGCCGGCTCGATCGCGATCTTCATCGTGTCGTCGTTCTTCTGCGGCAATGCGCATTCCCTCGCCGCGCTGGTGTTCTGGCGCATCATCCAGGGACTGGGGGGCGGGGCGCTGCTCTCCACCTCACAGGCCATCCTGTACGAGGAATTTCCGCGCGAGGAATACGGCACCGCGATGGCGATCTTCGGCGTGGGCGTGATGGTCGGTCCGACGCTCGGGCCCACCCTCGGCGGCTACATCACCGACGCGTTCGGTTGGCCGTGGATCTTCTACATCAACATCCCCATCGGGATGCTGGCGCTCGCGCTGTCGCTCAGCTTCGTGAACGACTCACGCTATCAGCAGAAGGCGGAGCGGGTGGACTACATGGGGCTGCTGCTCCTGGCCGCGGGGATCGGCACGCTGCAGACCATGCTCGAGCGCGGCGAGCGGCTCGACTGGTTCCAGTCGCGCGAAGTGATCATGTACGGCCTGATCAGCGCCGTGTCGCTCATCTCATTCGTGTGGCACGAGCTCACGACCGAGCATCCGGTGGTGGACCTGCGGATTCTCCACAGCCGGCAACTCGCCGTGGGCGTCGTCTTCGGCGGCGTGCTGGGCATCTGCCTCTACGCCACGGTGTTCGTGCTGCCGGTGTACCTCCAGAATCTCCAGAATTTCACGGCGGAGCAGACCGGGTTCGTCATTCTCCCCGGCGCCCTCGCGAGCGCGTTCACGATGGCGACGATGGGCCGCACGGCGGGCAAGTTCGACGCGCGGCTCTCGATCCTGGCGGGGGTGTCGATCTTCGCGCTCTCGATGTGGAAACATGCCCATTTCACGACCGACAGCGGCATGAGCGATTTCTTCTGGCCGCTGATTTTCCGCGGCGTCGGGCTGGGGTTGATCTTCGTGCCGCTCACGAATCTCGCCCTCGCGGACCTGCCCATGAGCAAGATCCCGAACGGCACCGGGCTGTTCAACCTGATGCGGCAGCTCGGCGGCAGCGTGGGCATCGCCATCTCGGCCACTCTGGTGCAGCGGTTCCAGGCGATCCACCGCGCCGACTTGATCGCCAACGTGACGCAGTACAGCGCGGTGACCCGGGAGCGACTGGGCGCCATCGCCGCCCGGTTGATCGCCACCGGCACGCCGGCACCACTGGCCGACTCCAAGGCATTGATGGTCCTGAACGGGCAGGTGACGCGCCAGGCGATGATGCTGTCGTTCGAGCAGCTGTTCCTGCTGTTCGGCGCGTGCTTCGTGCTGTCGTTGCCGCTGCTGCTCCTGATGCACAAGAGCAAGGGGATGCCGGGCGGGGCGGCGGCGGCGCATTGACAAGATCGTGACACGACGCTACGTCGCGACGACGGTAAGTTGTACCACATGGAACGGAGACCAGCAGTGACGACTCGAAAGGTGAGCATTGGAGATGTCGCACCGGACTTCACGCTGCCGGATCAGACGGGGACGCCCGTCCGGCTGGGTGATCTCGTGGGCCGCAAGACCGTGGTGCTATACTTTTACCCGAAGGACCAGACGCCGGGATGCACGGTCGAGGCGCGGGCGTTCCGGGACAGCTACGACGCGTTCACGGCGGCGGGGGCCGAGGTGATCGGCGTGAGCGCCGACTCAGTGGCGTCGCACCGCCGCTTCGCGGCGAATCAGGGACTCCCGTTCCTGCTGCTCTCCGACCGCGAAGGGAAGGTGCGCGAGCTGTACGGCGTCGAAAAAACGCTGGGGCTCATCCCCGGTCGCGTGACGTACGTGATCGATCCGGAGGGGGTGGTGCGGCATATCTATTCCTCGCAGCTCCGCGCCACGAACCACAGCCGGGAATCGCTCGCGGTGGCGCGGGCCCTCCGGTCAGGGGCGGCCCGGGCCTAGCCGACCTCCGCCATCGCGGCGGTGACGAGGAGCGCGCGGACGATTCCGAGCGCTCCTTCGACGTTCTCGTACCATTCGGTGGTCAGATGCGCGTCGCCGGCCTTGCCGCCCGCGCCCAGCGCGATCGCGGGGATGCCGAGCGCGATCGGCGCGTTCGCGTCGGTGGAGGCGCTGGCGAGCTCGGCGTCGCGGCCCAGCGCGCGATTGGCCGCGATCGCCGCCTGCACCAGGGGATGGGCGCGCGGCGTGATGCCGCAGGGGCGATCGCCCACGAGCTGCACCTCCACCCGCAGAGGCGGCGTGCCCTTGGTGCGGGTGCGGTTCTCGTCGTCCGCGGCGCGCCCGAGCGCGGCCCGGACCGTGACGTCGAGCTGCGCCAGGGCGCGGGGATCCTCGCTCCGCAGGTCCAGATCGAGCCAGGCGTCCTGGGGGATCGAGTTGAGCCCGGTGCCGCCCCCCAGGCCGACGACGGCGCACGTGGTCCGCGGCGCCGTGACGATGGGGAGGTCCGCGAGCAGGGCGGCGGCGCGCCCCACGGCGTTCGCGGGGTTGGCGACGCCGAAGGCGGCCCAGGAATGGCCGCCCGGGCCGCGGAACGTGACGTGATAGCGCCTGGAGCCGAGCGCGCGGTGGATTACGCGCTCGAGCCCCGCGCCGTCCAGGGCGATGAAGGCCACGGGTTTCCCGTTTCCCGTTTCCCGTTTTCCGTTCAAGAGGTATTTGACGCCCCGCAAGTCCCCCGACCCCTCCTCCCCGACCGTCGCGGCGAACAGGATGGGCCGCGTCGTCGGGACTCCCGTCGCGACCAGGGCCTCCGCCACCGCCACCAGCGCCGCGAGCCCGCGGGCGTTGTCCGAGATGCCGGGACCTTCGAGCCGCTGGCCGCGCCGCTTGACCCGGACGTCCACCTCGGGGCCGAACACCGTGTCCAGGTGCGCGGCCAGGACCACCGGGGACCCTCCCCCGTTTCCGAACCAGCCGCGCACGTTGCCCGCGTCGTCGACCCCCACCTCCGCGAGCCCGACCTCGCGGAACAAGTCCACGAGGCGCGCGCCGCGCGCTCCCTCCGCACCGGTCGGCGCCGGCGTGGCGGAGAGCGCGGCCTGACGCGCGAGCGTCACGTCGTCGGTGCGCTCGACGTGCCGCCGGGCGGCGCGGATGCGTTCGTGTGCGAGCAGGCGCGAGAGGGTGTGCTCCACGGTCTCTCACACTAACCCGCTTGACGGTGGGGGGCGAGAGGGTGACACTAGGTCATGGACGAGCGCGAGTTGATCTACGACTGGAACCGGGCGGGCGGCGCGGCGTCCTTCGACTGGACGCGCGCCCGGGTCGACCTGAACGACGAGACGCTGCGCGACGGGCTGCAATCCCCCTCCGTCCGCGACCCCGCGCTCGACGTCAAGCAGCATCTGCTCCATCTCATGGCGGACCTGGGCATCGTGGCCGCCGACATCGGCTTACCAGGGGCGGGCCCGCGCGTGGTGGAGCAGGTCCGGGCGCTCGCGACGGAGATCCGCGACGCCCGGCTGCCGCTCGCCCCCAACTGCGCGGCCCGCACGGTGATCGCCGACATCGAGCCGATCGTGCGGGTGGCCGACGAAGTCGGGATCGCGATCGAGGCCGCGACGTTCATCGGATCGTCGCCCATCCGGCAGTACGCCGAAGACTGGACCCTGGACCGGATCCTTCAATCGACGGAAGAGGCGGTCACGTACGCCGTGAAGCACGGCCTGCCGGTGATGTACGTGACCGAGGACACCACCCGGGCCAAGCCCGACGCCCTCAAGGCGTTGTACGGGACGGCCATCGCCTGCGGGGCGACACGGATTTGCCTGGCCGACACCGTAGGCCACGCAACACCGGCTGGAGTGAAGGCTCTGGTTGAATTCGTCAAGCAGGAAATCGTCAAGCGGAACCGTGTGAAAATTGATTGGCACGGGCACCGGGATCGCGGCCTCGGGTTGATCAACTGCCTCGCCGCGATCGAGGCGGGGGTGGACCGCGTGCACGGCACGGCGCTCGGCGTGGGGGAGCGCGTCGGCAACGCGGAGATGGACCTGCTGATCGTGAATCTCAAGCTGTTGGGCGCCCATCGGCACGACATCGCGAAGCTGCCCGAGTACTGCCGGCTGGTCGCCGACGCCGTGGGCGTGCCCATCCCGGTGAACTACCCCGTGATGGGCGGAGACGCGTTCCGCACCGGGACCGGGGTGCACGCGGCGGCGATCATCAAGGCCAAGAAAAAGGGGCATGCCTGGCTCGCCGATCGCGTCTACAGCTCCGTCCCCGCGCAGGAGCTCGGCCTCGAGCAGAAGATCGAGATCTCCCCGGTCTCGGGACTCTCCAACGTGAAGTACTGGCTCGAGACGCACGGCTACGACGCCGAGGACGAGGCCCAGTGCCGGGTGCTGTTCGAGGCCGCGAAACGCACGGACCGCGTCCTGTCGGACGACGAGTGTCACCGGCTCCTCAAGCAGGCGGTATGGCGGTAGGGCGGTTCCGCGAAATCGAGCGGGCCTACTTCGACTTGCGCTGGCACGTGGACCCCGTCGCTGCGACACAGGCGGGTGTGCGGACGTACGACGACCGCTTCGGGCGATTCAGCCCGGTCGCGCTGGCGCCACATCTCGCCGCGCTCAAGTCGATGGGCACCGCCCTGGAAGAGAGTACAGTCGCCGAGCTCGAGGACGAGATCGACCGCACGGCGCTGCTGAACGACCTGCGGGTGTTGCTGCGGCGGTTCGAGCGCGAGCGCCCCCAGGCGAAGAGCCCCGCGTTCTGGCTTTCGCACCTGCTCGGGGGGCTGCACTTCCTGCTGGGTCGGGGCGACCGCTCGACGCCCGAGAAGGCGCGAGCGCTCGCAGGCCGGCTGGAGGACGTGCCGGCGCTGCTGGACGATGCGCGCCACACGCTGGTCGAGCCGGTGCGCGTGTTCGTCGAGACGGCGCTGCGCGTGAACGAGGGCGGGATGGCGCTCGTGCGCGAGGTGCAAACGGCGCTGGCCGGCGCGGCGCCGGGCGAGGCGCAGCGTCTGGCGGCCGCCGCGGAGGGCGCGGTGGCGGCGCTGGCGAGCTTCGCGCACGACCTCGAGCGCTGGCTGGAATCGGCGTCGGACCAGTTTGCCCTGGGCGAGGACGACTTCAACTTTCACTTGCACTATGAGCACGCGCTGCGCGACACGGCTCCCGAGCTGTGGCGCTACGGCCTGCACCTGAAGGAAGAGCTCGAGGCCGACCTGGCGCGTCGGGCGGCGCGGTTCGATGGCGGCAAGCGCTGGCAAGATGTCACCGACGAGCTGCGCGCCGACCACCCTCCCGCCGCGGCACTGGTCGCGTCCTACGCGGAGGAGATGCGGCGTGCGCGCGACTTCGTCGCGGCGCGCGGCCTGGCGCTGATCCCCGACGCCCCGCTGGACGTCGTGCCGACACCGGCGTTCATGCGACCCATCATCCCGTTCGCCGCCTACGACAGCCCGGGCCCGTACTCGAGCGATCGCACCGGCTGGTTCTACGTCACGCTGCCAGATCCACGGCTTCCCGCGGCGGCGCAGGAGCGCATCCTGCGCGACCACTGCCGCCACGAGCTCGGCGTGACCGCCCTGCACGAGGGATACCCCGGGCATCACCTCCATCTGGTGCACGCGCAAGCGCAGCGGTCGGATACGCGCAAGAACGTGTGGACGCCGCTCACGGTCGAAGGGTGGGCGCTGTACTGCGAAGACATGATGGGCGAGGAAGGATTTTACCGGTCGGAAGAGGAAGAATTCTTCCAGCGCGTTCATCTGTTGTGGCGCGCGACGCGCGTGCTGCTCGACGTGGGACTGCACACCCGGGGAATGACGTTCGACCAGGCGGTGGACCAGTTCGTCACGGAGCTGCATGTGGATCGGGCCAACGCGGAAGCGGAGGTGCGCCGCTATTGCGCCGAGCCCGCTCAGCCGCTGTGCTACGCCGTCGGGCGCCGCGAGATCCTCGAGCTGCGCAAGGACTTCCGCGCGGCGCGAGGGTCGAAGTTCACGCTGCGCGCATTCCACGACGCGCTGCTGCGCTACGGCGGCCTTCCGGTCACGCTCATCCGTTGGGGCCTCGGGCTGAATGCTTGAGGGCCCCGGGCCGCGATGGCCCGGGGTTCTTCCTCCCCAGGTCAAGCTGTTCGGCTGGGTCTCGCTCCTGAACGACTTCGCGAGCGAGATGATCTACCCCCTCCTGCCCGCGTTCGTGACGGGCGTGCTGGGCGCCGGAGCGGGTGCGCTGGGCGCGCTCGACGGGGCGGCGGAGTTCGCGGCCGCCGTGGTCAAGCTCGGGGCGGGTCGGCTCGCGGACCGCACGCGCTGGCGTGGGCCGCTGATCGTGCTCGGCTATTTCACCGCGGTCGTTGTGCGTCCCGTCATCGCGGTCACGGGGGCGGCGTGGCAGGTGATCGGGCTGCGCGTGGTGGACCGGCTGGGGAAGGGGCTGCGCACGCCGCCGCGCGACGCGCTCATCGCGGACGCGACTGCCGCGGAGCTCCGGGGCCGGGCGTTCGGGCTGCAGCGCGGCATGGACCACGCGGGGGCCGTGCTGGGGCCGGTTCTCGCGTGGTGCCTGCTCGTGTCGGGGAGCGCCAACGTGCGGACGGTGATTGGGGCTAGCATTGTGCCGGGTGTCCTGGTCCTGGTGCTCGCGAGCAGGGCGGTGAAGGGCGGTGGAAGGCGGTGGCGGGCGGAGGAGGCAAGAGCCGTCGCGGAACAGCCTTCACCGTCTTCCACCGCCTTCCACCGCCATCCACCGCACGCTCTCCTCGCGATCTCGTTTTTCTATCTCCTCCGCATGCCCGACACGTTGGTCATTCTGCGCTCCCAGCAGCTGGGCGTGCCGGTGGCCGTGGTGCCGCTGTTGTGGTCCGCGGTGCACGTGGTGCGGTCGTCGTCCAGCTTCCTCGGGGGAGCGGCGAGCGACCGGCTGGGGCCGGGGCAGACGATGTGGCTGGGGTGGCTCGTGTACGCGATCCTGGCGGTGGGGATGGCGCGCGCGGGCACGGCAACGGCGGCGTGGGGATGGTTCCTCGCGTTGGGCCTGGTGGCAGGGCTGACCGAGAGCCCGGAGCGGGCGCTCGTGGCGCGGCTGGCGGGCCCGCGGCAGGGGAGCGGCTTCGGGGTTTATCACGGTGTCACCGGGTTCGCGGCGCTCGTGGGCGGAGTGGGGCTGGGTGTGGTGTTCCAGCGGTTTGGGGCGGGGACCGCGTTTCTGGCGAGCGCGGTTGGCGGGGGGACGCTGGTATTCGTCTGGCCGCTCGTCGCTCGTGGAGCGGGCCGTGAGTAAACTCGTGGCTCCGAGCCGAGGTCAGCGGGGGCGCGTGGCCGTCACCGGCGTCGAGGTCTCCACTCGAACCCGGCGACAGTCTAACGCTACGCTCGGCGCGAGGGGGAATCAATCCATTGAGGGGATGGTCATTCGCGCGCGGTCACACGAAAACGGCCACCATCTGCGTCGCGCCGGTGGTGGCCGTCCTGAGCAGCGAGAGCCGCGGTCTAGCGCTTCTTCGCCTTCTCGCGGGTTCTTACGCGTCGATCGTCATCGTCGCCGTCGTCGAGTCTGGTGCGCGTCGTGACCCAGAGGTCGAACACACAAGGCCCCGTGGGGCTGGTGCACCCGACGGCGCCGGGTCGGGTCGACTGGAAGAACATGGTCGTGCCGTCGAACGAGAGCGCCGGGCGGGCGTCGTTCAGCGTCGTGTTGACGACGGGCCCCAGATTCACCGGCGTCGACCACGGGTCGTGCGTCGTAGCGCGCGTCGAGACCCAGAGATCGATGGCGCCGAGCGTTCCCACCCGGTCGGAGCCGAAGAACATTTCCAGGCCATCCCGGCGCACGGCGGGCTGTCGATCGTTGGATGAAGTGTTGAGCTCCGGAACCGGCACGGCCGGGCCGAACGTCCCGTCCGGCTGCAGCGTGCTCGCGTAGATGTCGTCGAGGCCGGGGCCTCCCAACCGGTTCGAGGAGAAGTAGAGGGTGGTGGTCTCGGTCGCCTCGTCCTCGAATAGCGAGGCCTGAGCCTCGGCCGCGGTCGTGTTGACCCCGCTGCCGAGATTCACCGCGGGCTCCCAACCGAGATCGTCCCGCTTGTCTCGGCGGCGCGAGACGTACAGGTCGGTACCGCCCAGTCCCGTCTGCCCATCACGGGCGAAGAACAACTGGTGTCCGTCGGAGGAAAGGGTCGGTGCGGTCTCATTGTCCGTCGTGTTTACGTTGAATCCCAGGCGTTGCGGTGGCCCCCAGGGTTCACCGACGCGCGGCCGGTGTGAGACGTAGATGTCGGCACCGCCGATATTGTCCGGGCAGCCGGTGCAGTGAAAGTACAGGCTCAGCCCGTCCTTCGAGATGGACGCGCCTTGCTCGATCGCGGCGGTGTTGACCGGCGCACCGAGGGTGACGGGGGCGGACCAGGCGGAGAAACGGGGCGCATCGTCGGGTGCGTGCCGTGACGCCAGCAGGCCGCCTGTGGCCGGGGATGCGGACGTGCCGGTCGAATCGCCGCCGCAGGCCGCGAGGCCGAGCGCGATGAGGAGCAGGGATCGTTGCCGTGCACGCTTCATACAACCTCCTTACTGGGTACGCACGCTCTTGAAAACGCTGCGACCCATCCGGCGGCTCAGGGATGGGTCGCAGCAGCGATTCGGCGTCAGAACGGCGCGGGGTTCCCACACTGCCTCTCAAGTGGCAGAGATACGCTCCCTCCCGGGACGCGTCAAGATTGGACGACGGCCCTACGGTATGGACGCCAACAGTATTGATCGCTGTTCGCCAAGATGATCCGCGCGTGCAGCGCGCCGCCCTAGCGGGGTTGCGGCGCGACGTTCTTCACCACCGCGCCCCGCTTCATCACGAATACGACCCGCCGCAGCGCCGTGATGTCTTCCGCCGGATTGCCGTCGACCCCGATCAGGTCCGCCTCGAGTCCCGGCGCGATCGCGCCGATCGAATCGCCCAGCGCGAGCGACTGCGCCGAGAGCGACGTGGCCGAGACGATCGCCGCCATGGGAGCCTGCCCTCCGACCTGCACCCGGTAAATCAGCTCCTCCCAGTTCTTGCCGAAGGCGCCCGCCACGGCGTCGGTGCCGAACACGATCCGCAGCTTGGGGCGCCGCAGCGCCTGCTTGAAGACGTCCAGCACCAGGGGCACGGCGCGATGCATCTGGGCGAAGCCCTCTTCCGTGTAGTTCTCGATGCCGAGGAAACGCGCCTTGTTGTCGAAGTAATTCTGGAATACGAGATACAGGTTCGGGTCGAAGAACGTCCCGTGAGCGGCCATCAGATCGAGCGTCGCCGAATCGAGCAGCACGCCGTGCTCGATCGACGTGCCGCCGGCGAGCACGGCGCGGCGTGCCGCTTCGGCCGCGTGCGCGTGTACCACGCAGCGGCGCCCCAACGCCTTGGCCTCGCCGCACGCGGCCGCGAGCTGCTCCTCCGTAAACGTCGGCCCGCCGCCCTCGCGGATGCTCTTGGAGCCGAGGATCTTGATGACGTTCGCGCCCGCGGCCACCCGCTGCCGGACGGCCAGCCGTAGGGCGTCCGGGCCTCCCTCCGCGGGGGTGATCCAATCGAGCGACGTGATCACGCGGGGGCCGGGGATGGTGCCCCGGGCGATGGCGTCGCGCAGCTCGCGATCGAGATTCGAGCCGATGCTCTGAACGGTCGTGATCCCCGCCATGAGGGCGCGGTAGGCGTTTTCCTCGGCGTAGAGCACCGTCTGCTCGAGCGGCTCCTTGCCGCCGGGATCGTTGTGCGCGCGACCGTCGGCGTCGAAGTGCGACGTGAGATGCACGTGCGTGTCGACGCCGCCGGGCATCACGGTCAGGGTGTGGAGATCGTAGGTCGCCGTGGTGACCGTAGGGTCGACGCGCACGATGCGCGATCCGGCGATGACGATGGTCGTGCTGTGCGCGACTGCACCACGGCCGTCGAGGACGGTGCCTGCGCGAACGGTGATGGTGGGCGCCTGTCCCAGAGCGAGGGAGGGAACGAGCAGGGCACCCACTAGGGCGTGACGGCTAACCGGCATGGGCGAGCCTCCAGTACGGAGCGTTTCTACCAGACCGCCGCCAGCAGGTAGACCGCCGCCGCGAGAATGATCGGCGCCGAGTACACCCCCGGCATCGCTTTCCTCATATAGATCGATCCCCCCAGGTGCAGCAGCCCGTTCCCCCCCATCACCACGCCGAACACGTATGCCGCCGGTCGCATGCCCGGCTCTCCGCCGAACGCCGCTGGTGCAAGCGCGAAGAGCAAGAGGGTGACCGCGATCAGCCCGCCGAGCCAGACGGGGAACGTGAAGGTCGGGAGCGGCAGGAAAGGGAATCGCGCCCGGATGGCCCGTACGGCGGGATTGTAGACGGAGAGGAAATCGGTGAGCGCCTCGTCCACCACGTGAATGCCGAGTGCCACGCACAAGGCAAGCCACGCGACGCCCAAGCGGGACGTCCCGTCACTTAGCAGCACCGCACGCCCTTGCCCTTCGCTTCGAAGAACTCCGCGACGTACTCGCGCTCACTCAGCTTCGGCGCGTGTCCCGCTAACCGGCAATGCTCGAGGTACGCCGCGTAGTCCGGCGCCCCGACGATGCGCCGCAGCACGCGCGCGAGCCGGACGGGGAAGGGCGTGGCCCCGTCCCTCTTCCCCCTTCCCTCGTCCCCTTCAGTCCCCCGTGGCATATCCCGTCTCCACGAACGGCGCCTCGTGCACCACCGCCGCCTTACGCCGCGACAACACCAGCCACCACTCCCGCATGGATGTCACGATCAACACCGCGACCACCACCATGAACAAGAGCGCCACGAACGTGTTCAACCGGTCGTTGAAGATGAGCCGTCCGGCGTGGGGGTCGGTCGACCCCGCGAGCGACGCCGCGTGCGCGAGAAACCCCAACCGCGGGTCGGACGAGAACACCTTCTGCCACCCGGCCGTCATCGTGACCGTCACGAGCCAGGCGAGCGGCGCGAGCGTGACCCAGGCGAACCGCTGCCGACCCATCTTGATGAGAATCGTCGTGCCCACGCACAACGCCACGGCGGCGAGCAGCTGGTTCGAGATCCCGAACAGCGGCCACAGTGAATTGATCCCGCCCAAGGGATCGACCACGCCCTGATACAGGAAATAACCCCACCCCGCGACGATACAGGCGCTGGACGCGATCACGCTCGGGTACCAGGACGTCTCGCCGAACTTCGGCCAGACGTGACCGACGATCTCCTGCAGCATGAACCGCCCCACCCGCGTCCCGGTGTCGATCGTCGTGAGGATGAACAGCGCCTCGAACATGATCGCGAAGTGGTACCACAGGGCGTCGAGCGTACGGCCCCCGCCCCCCAGCGCCCCCGTGGCGCCCGCGAAGATCTGCGCCATACCGACCGCGAGCGAGGGCGCGCCGCCCGAGCGGGCGACGAGCGTGGCTTCCCCCATCCGGGCGGCCAGCGCCTGCATGGTCTCGGGAGTGACCACGAAGCCCGCCTGGCCCAGCGCCTGCGAGGCCTGTGCCAGCGCCGCCGGTGTAGTGTTCATCGCGAAGTAGACCCCGGGGTCGAGCGTGCATGCCGCGATCATCGCCATCACCCCCACGAACGACTCCATCAGCATGCCCCCGTAGCCGATCATGCGGGCGTCGGATTCGCGCGCGATCATCTTGGGAGTCGTGCCGGACGCGACGAGCGAGTGGAATCCCGATATCGCGCCGCAGGCGATGGTGATGAACGCGAACGGGAACAGCTTGCCCGCGAACACCGGACCCTCCCCCAGCGCGGCGAACGGCGTGAGCGCCGGCATCTTGAGCGGCGGCAGGATCACCAGGATCGCAAACGCGAGCACCAGGATGGTGGTGATCTTGAGGAACGTCGAGAGGTAGTCGCGCGGGCACAACAGCATCCACACCGGCAAGACCGAGGCGATGAACCCGTAGGCCACCATCATCCACGTGAGCGTCGTGGCGCTGTGGGTGAACAGCGGGGCGAGCTCCGGCTGGCCCGCCACCCACCCCCCGGCCACCAGCGCGCCCAGGAGCAACACGGCCCCAGCGGCCGAGGCCTCGCCCACGCGTCCCGGCCGCCACCGCTTCATCCACCACCCCATCAGCAGCGCGATCGGCACTGTGCAGGCGATGGTGAACAATCCCCAGGGCGACGCCTTGAGGGCATTGACGACGATCAATGCCAACACCGCGAGCAGGATGATCATGATGAACAGCACGGCGAGCATCGCGGTGGCGCCCGCCGCCGGATTCACTTCTTCCTTCGCCATCTGGCCGAGCGATTTGCCGTCGCGCCTGAGCGAGCAGAACAGGATCGTGAAGTCCTGCACGGCGCCCCCGAGCACGACACCGATCACGAGCCACAACGTGCCCGGGAGGAAGCCGAACTGCGCCGCCAGCACCGGGCCTACGAGCGGCCCCGCGCCGGCGATCGCCGCGAAATGGTGCCCGTACAGCACCCACTTGTTGGTGGGGACGAAGTCGCGCCCGTTGTTGTGCCGCTCGGCGGGAGTCGCGCGGCGGTCGTCCAGCCCGAACACCCGGGCGGCGAGGAATCTGCTGTAGAAGCGGTATCCCACCGCGTAGCTGCACAGCGCCGCGGTCAGGAGCCAGGCGGCGTTCACGGTCTCGCCACGCGACAACGCGAGCACGCCGAAGGCGGCGGCGCCGAGGGCGGAAATTCCGCCCCACACGAGGAGCGAGAGCAGCCGATTCATGGCGCCTAAGTTACGGCGCGCCTTGCCGATGTTCAATTTCGAACATAGGTTCGGACGCTTGACTCCGACATCCCCTTGGCTCACGGCTGCGCGGGAGGCGACTCGCGTCGCGGTGCCCCAGACGGAGCCGCGGCCCCACGAGCAGCGCCTGGCCGAGACGGTGCACGGCCGCGTCGTGGTGGTCACCGGCGGCGCGACGGGCCTGGGCCGCGCCACCGCGCTCGAGTTCGCCCAGCGCGGCGTGGCGGTGGGCATCAACTACGTCGACCTCCCCGACCGCGACGTCGCCGCCCAGGCGCTGCTCACCGAGACTGCCATCCGAGCCCTCGGCGTGCCGGTGTATTGCGCGCGCTGCGATGTCCGCAACCACGGTGAGGTGGAGAAGTTCGTCACCACGGTGCGGGAGCGCCTGGGAGGCGTGCACTACCTGGTCAACAATGCCGGCGTCGCGCACGACGGCGCGTTGTGGCGCTTGAGCCCCGAGGCGTGGCAGGAAGTGCTCGACACCAACGTCACCGGCGCCTTCAACTGCATCCAGGCCGTGGCCGGCTCCATGCGGGCCCAGCGCTACGGCAAGATCGTCAACGTCGCGAGCCATCAGGCCTTCCGACCGGGGTTCGGCATCGCCAACTACGCCGCCAGCAAGGCCGCACTCATCGGGCTCACGCGCTCGGCGGCCGTGGACTTGGGCCCCTCCAACGTGAACGTGAACGCCGTCGCCCCCGGCTTCGTCAAGACGGATCTCCTCTCCAAGCTGCCGCGCGAGGTGTTGGAGCGCGCCGAGCACGAGTCGGTGCTGGGCCGGGTGGCCGAGCCCGAAGACGTCGCGCGGGTGATCGTGTTCCTGTGCAGCGAGGAGGCGCGGCACGTGACGGGACAGGTGATCGTGGTGGATGGGGGACTGACGCTCGGTTCTTGAAAAACCGCGGCGCGGACACGATATTGCCCGCCGTGACTAATCCTTTGAAAAACAACTACTTAGTGCGCGGTGCGCAGTGCGCGGTTGTCGCCGCGACGCTGGCCGGCTGCGGTGGCAAGCAGCACGTGGAAGAGCCGGCACCGACCGCGCCCCTCCCCACCGCGGGCATCGCGGCGCAGCAGGTCGGCATCACGCCCCTCACGCTCGTCGTCGCGGAAGATTCGCTCCACTGGCAGGCGCTGTTGGGCGAGCGGCGGGCGGCGCTCACCAAGAGCGACAGCGTGATCGGCACGCTCCTCAGGACACGCGCCCCGGAAGTGACGTGGCTGCTCCCCGACGAGCTGCGGCGGGCCGCCCGGCGGGCGCCGGGGATCGCGCCTGATCCCGATCAGATGGGCACGGCCATCCTGCTGCGGGGCGGCGGCGGGCGGGACGAGATGGTGCCCGACCCGCTCCGGAACGAGCTGCGGACGCTGGCCGCTCTGGTGGGGGCCGGCGGCGGACGCTTCGTGCTGGTGCCGGCGGGGCTGGTGTACCGGCGGTCGGCCGGACAGGTGGACCGTCGGACGGGAGGGGCGGCGGCCCGACCGGTCGACGGGCCACCTGTCCGAACGACCGCCACTGCGGAGTTGACCGTGGTGATGGTGGACGTCCGCACCGGCCGGGTCGGGTTCCGCACCGTGGCGCGGGGCGAGGGAGACGATCCCTGGACGGCGCTCACGCGCGCCGTCAAGAGCCTCACGCCGGGGCTGCCGTGAGGCGTGAGGCCACCCTCATCGCCGGCGACGGAATCGGGCCCGAGATTACCGAGGCGACGCTGTCGGTGCTCGACGCCCTGGGAGTCGGGTTCGACTGGGACGAGCAGTACGGTGGGATGAGCGCCGTGGAGAAGGCGGGCACGCCGCTGCCGAAGGCCACGCTCGACTCGATCCGCCAGACCGGGCTCGCGCTCAAGGGGCCGCTCACCACGCCGGTGGGCGGGGGATACCGTTCGGTGAACGTGGCGCTGCGCCAGGAGTTCGAGCTGTACGCCAACGTGCGGCCCGTCAAGTCGATCGTGCCCGGCGGCCGCTACGTCGACGTGGACCTGGTCATCGTGCGCGAGAACACGGAAGGGATGTACGTGGGGTTCGACCGGACGTTCAAGGTCGGGAACGACCCCAAAGCGCTCGCTCAGGCGACGTCGGTCATGACGCGCGACGGCTGCCGGCGGATCGTGCGCTACGCGTTCGACTATGCGCGCCGCCACGGGCGCAAGAAGGTGACCGTCGTGCACAAGGCCAACATCCTCAAGGCGACGTCCGGGCTGTTCCTCGAGACCGCCAGGCAGATCGCCGCGGAGTATCAAGGGCAGATCGCCTCGGACGACAAGATCGTCGACAACGCCGCCATGCAGCTCGTGATCAACCCGGCGCAGTTCGACGTGATCGTCACCACCAACCTGTTCGGCGACATCCTCTCGGACGAGGCCTCGGGGCTGGTCGGAGGGCTGGGGCTCGCGCCGGGCGCGAACGTGGGCGAGCAGGCGGCGATCTTCGAGGCCGTCCACGGCTCGGCGCCGGACATCGCGGGGCAGGGCATCGCGAACCCCGCCGCGCAAATGCTCGCGGCCGCGATGATGCTCGACCACATCGGGCAGCTCCAGGAAGCGGGCCGGCTGCGGCGCGCGCTCGAAACGGTGATCGTGAAGGACAACGTCCGCACCAAGGATCTGGGGGGCAGTGCTTCGACCACCGACTTCGCCCGGGCTGTGGCCCGGCGCGTCTAGCCATCCGTGCGCCCGATGTGGCGAAGTGACTGCCGGGATCGGTTTGGGAGACCTGTGCGGGAAATGCACGAGAGACGTCACGCGGAAGGCGTCACGCACAGGGCGTCTGGTAGCGATCATCACTACGCTGCTCCTTGCGGGGTATCTGATGCTCACGCTGCGGGGCGTGGCGCCGGCGTGGCAGACCATGGCCCGCACGGTGGGCGCCGTGGCGGCGGTCGCGTGGTACTTGTTGACCTTTCGCATCGTGCAGAGGATTGCGCTCGAATGGCTCAAATCACGGCGTCCGTAGTCGTCACGGTCGTCGCGGGGATCGCGCCGCTCGCGGGTCAGACGTCGCTCTCCATATACGGTGACGGGCGCGTGGTGGTGCGCCGCGCGCTGCCCCAGCCGCTCGAGAAGGGCCGCAACCTCCTGACCTTGAAGCTCGAGGGACTCGATCCGGCGACGCTGTTTTCCCCGGACACCGCGGTGGCGCTCGTATCGGCCACGGCCCGGCCGGCGACCGACCAGGCGGCGGCCATGGAGCGTGCCGTCGGGCAGACGCTCGCCTTTGTACGGCCACGTGCCGGCGGCGGCGCGGACACCGTGCGCGCCACGGTGGTCCGCGTCGCCCCGCCGCAGTACCGGCTGCCGGACGGGCGTTTTCTCCTGTCCGAGCCCGGGGAGCCCCTGTTCCCGGCGGACCTCGTGCGCACCATGCCCGAGGCGACCGTGACGCTCGACGCGACCCGTAACCGGCCGCGCACCGACCTCGCGTACGTCATGATCGGCGCGGCGCGGTGGGAGGCCGTGTATCAGGTGATCCTGGCGGGCGCCAAGTGTCAGGTCTCGGGCGCGGCGACGGTCACGTCCGACTCACTGCGCGCCGACAGCGCGGAAGTACAGCTCGTGGCGGGCTCCATCAATCGTGCCCGGGCGGCCTCGCAGGGGAGGCCTGCATGGCTCCAGCGTCAGGCGATGCAGCTTTCGGCGGTGGTGGTCACGGGGGGCGAGGCGAGCGAGGAGGCTGTGGGGGAAACGCACGTGTATCAGCTCCCGGGACGCCTGTCCCTCACGCCCGGCGCCCCGGTTACGGTCGCGCTGTTCCCCGCCGCCGACGTCGCGTACGCACAGGAGTTCGTGGTCCCGGGCGCGTTGCCCTGGCAGGGTTTCGTCCAGCAGTCGCCTGCCGAACCGAACAGGGTGCTGGTGCAGGTATGGTATACGCTCAAGCGAGCGCGCGGGACGGCGTTCGGCGAGCGCCCCCTCCCCGGTGGGACGGTACAGGTGTTCCAGGCCGACTCCGCCGGCCGGCTGCAGCTGGTGGGAGAGGCCCGCAGCGATCATACGGCGCCGGGCCGGGATCTGCGCGTGCAATCGGGGGACGCGTTCGACGTCACCGCGGAGCGGGTGCAGACCGACTACGGTCAGGATCCGATCCCGCCGCCGAAGCGTGGGCTGCCGGCGCGGCAGCGGATCACCGCCGCGTACAGAGTGACGATCACCAACGCCAAATCGCAGCCCGTGTCGGTCGACGTGCGCGAGGCACGGTTCGGCGTCTGGCGGGTCACCGAGAGCAGCATCCCCGCCGAGAAGCTCTCGGCCACGGAAGTGCGGTTCCGCGTGAGCGTCCCGGCCAACGGCGACGCCACGCTCACCTACACCGTGCAGGCCGAGTCGTGACCGTCCAGCTGCTGCATGTCTCCGACCTCCATTTCGGCGGCCTCGCCAACATCGAGCAGATCGAGGCGCTCGAAGCGATGATCCCCGACCTGCGGCCCGATGCGGTCGTAATCACGGGAGACGTGTCGCAACGGGCGCGCCACGGGGAGTTCCAGCGGGCGCGGGCCCTGGTGCAGCTCGCGGCCCGGACGGCGCCGGTGCACGTGATCCCGGGAAACCACGACGTCCGTTGGTGGACGCGGCCGTTGATCCCGTTCGGCAGGGGCCCCGCGTACGCGAAGTACACGCGCTATTTCGGCGACGACCTGACCCCCACGCTCACGATTCCCGGCGCGGTGATCGCGGGCGCGCTCACGTCGCACGGCGTCGCGTGGGGCTCGCTCACGCTGCGCCCCCGCGACCTCGCCGTGAAGGGCCATCTTCCCAAGCGCGAGGTCGAGCGGGTGCGCGGCGTGTTCGCCACGGCGCCGCCCGAGCAGGCGCGGGTGCTGGCGCTGCACCACAACGTGCTGCGCGGCGAGATCTCGGGGCGCATGGGCCTCGCGCGCTGGCGCGGCGCGCAGCGCCGCATCGCGGCGAGCGGCGCCGAGGTCGTGCTGTGCGGGCACGACCACCAGGAAGACGCCGAGCTGCTCGGCGGCCGGGTCGTCGTCTCGACCGCCGGCACGCTGTGTCGGCGCACGCGCGGCGGCCGTCCGCCGAGCTTCAACTTCGTGACGATCGACCCGACGGCGGTGCACATCACATTCTTCCGGTGGGACGGGGAGAGCAAGTTTCGCGCGTCGGATACGGCGGCCTTCGCCAGGCCGGCGGCGGTCACGCCTGCGACTCGGGACTCCCTGCCGGCCGGTCAGGCGGGATAGTCTTGAGGCCCCGGGGCGATGCCCCGGGGTTTCTCACACCGACTTGAGGTTTGTATGGCACCCAAATTCCAGGGCGTCGACTTCTACGACGTCGACAGCCTGCTCTCCGAAGAGGAGCGCGCCGTGCGCGACACGGTGCGCTCCTGGATCGACGAGCGGCTCATGCCGATCATCGGCGAGCATTACGTGGAAGGCCGGTTCCCCAAGCAGCTGATCCCGCAGATGGCCGAGCTGGGCCTGTTCGGCGCCAACCTGCCGGAGGAGTACGGCTGCGCCGGGCTCAACAACGTGGCGTACGGGCTGATCATGCAGGAGCTCGAGCGCGGCGATTCGGGCGTGCGCTCGTTCGCCTCGGTGCAGGGCGCCCTCGTGATGTATCCGATCTACGCGTTCGGATCGGACGAGCAGAAGCGGCGCTGGCTCCCCCGGATGGCGGCGGGCGAGGTGATCGGGTGCTTCGGGCTCACGGAGCCCGACTACGGCTCGAACCCCGGGGGCATGATCACCGTCGCGAAAGAGACGAAGGACGGCTGGATGCTGAACGGCGCCAAGATGTGGATCACCAACGGCTCGACGGCGCAGGCGGCGATCGTGTGGGCCAAGACCGGCGCGCTCGACGACGTGAACTCGATCCGCGGCTTCATCGTGCCCACGGATACGAAGGGCTTTTCCGCGAAGGATCAGAAGGGCAAACTCAGCCTGCGCGCGAGCGACACGAGCGAGCTGGTCTTACAGGATGTGTGCGTGGCGAAGGACGCCCTCCTCCCCAAGTCGTCCGGCCTCAAGTCGCCGCTCATGTGCCTGACGCAGGCGCGCTACGGCATCGCCTGGGGCGCGGTAGGAGCCGCGATGGCGTGCTACGACGAAGCGGTGAGCTACGCCAAGACCCGCCTGATGTTCGGGAGGCCGATCGGCGGCTTTCAGCTGCAGCAGGCGCGGCTCGCGGAGATGCTCACCGAGATCACCAAGGCGCAGCTCCTGTGTCTGCAGCTGGGGCGGCTCAAGGACCAGGGGAAGGCGACGCCACAGCAGGTTTCGCTCGCCAAACGCAACAACGTGAGCATCGCTACCGACGTGGCGCGCGAGACGCGTCGCCTGCTCGGCGCCAACGGCATCCTGGCGGAGTACCAGGCGATGCGCCACCTCGCGAACCTCGAGTCGGTGTACACGTACGAGGGGACGCACGATGTGCACACGCTCATCCTGGGGCAGGAGATCACGGGGCTGAATGCATTCAACTGAATGCGGAATGGGGAATGCCGAATGCGGAATATCAATGGAGGCTTCCGGTAGCAAGCGACCTTTCCCTTCAATTCCGCATACCGCATTTCGCATTTCGGATTGGTTAGCGGGCGCGATGGTGCTGGCTCTGGTGCCCCCGCCCGTCGGCGCTCAGCAGCCCGATTCCACCCTTAAAGACACGGCCTCGCTCCCGCCCGTCGTCGTCACCGGGACCCGGCTCCCGAGCGTCCATGAAGTGGTCCGCGGTCTCACTGGGCGCACGGCTACGCTCACGTCGTCCGACCTGGACGAGCGGGGCGTGCGGTCACTCGCCGACGCGCTCGAGGAGCTCCCCGGGGTCACCTCCTCCGACGAGCTCGGCGCCCCCGCGCAGCTCGATGTGACGCTCCGTGGCTTTCAGGTGTCCCCCACGATCGGACTCCCGCAGGGCGTGACCGTGTACGTCGATGGCGTGCGGATGAACGAGCCCGATGCGAACGAGGTGAACTTCGACCTTCTCCCGCTCGAAGACGTGGAGCGCGTCGAGGTGGTATACGGGCCTTCCGTGCTGCTCGGGCGGAACTCACTCGGCGCGGCCGTCAATCTCGTGACGCGCCGGGGGACGGCGCCGGGAGCGCGCGAAGTGGAGGTGTCCGGGGGAAGTTACGGCCGGTACGAGGTGAAGCTCCAGGCCGGCGATCGAGACGGCAATTGGGACTACTACATCGGCGCCCGCTACGAGCACGAGACCGGCTGGCGCCAGGCGACCACGAGCGGCATCGGCACCCTCTTCGGGAAGCTCGGCTTGATCGCGGGCGGTTGGAACGCGACCCTGAGCTACAGTGGCGCGGAGAACAAGATCCATCAGGCAGGAAGCCTTCCCGACAACGTCGTGGACGCGCGGCCGGACTCGAATTTCACCGCGGGCGATTACTTCGCCCCGACGAGCCACCTGATCACTTTGAACGCCCAACGCCGCGTGGGCGGGGCCCAATTGGCGCTCAATCTGTTTGGGCGGTCCTTGAATACGGATCAGTTCAACGTGAACGCGAGCCCCCCGGACTCCCGCCAGCGCAATCACGAGCGCCTCGGGGGAGGCGCCCTGCAGCTCACAGGGTCGCTCGCGTTGGCGGGCCGCCCGCTCCGCTGGTTCGGGGGAGCGGACGGCACCTACTCGTATACGGTGGTAGGCCTGTACGCGGTCCCGCCGTCGGGGGCGGATTCGCTCACCGATTCCGTGCGGGCCAACGAGGTGGACTTGGGTGTGTTCGCGGGGGCGAGCTGGGAGCTCACCCCATCGTTCGCGGCGACGGTGGTCGGCCGCTATGACTACATCCGCTTGCCGTACGAAGATCTGCTCGACCCGACGCAGAACGGTCTCAATCTCTACCACCGGGCGAGCCCCCGCGTCGGCGTATCGTGGACCGGGCTGCGCAATCAGGAGGTGTACGCGTCCTGGAGCCGCGGCTTTCGCCCGGCGGCGCTCGTCGAGATCGCCTGCAGCGATCCCACCGCGGCCTGCCCGCTTCCGTTCGCCCTCGGCCCGGATCCCGCGCTCCGCCCGGTGGTGGCGACGACCTATGAGATGGGCTGGCAGCTGCGGCGGCCGGCCGCGGGCCTGAGCGCGAGCGCCGATGTGTACAGAACGGACGTCCGGGACGACATCTTCTTCGTGGCCCCGACGGCCACCACGGGCTACTTCCAGAACATCGCCGCCACTCGACGGGCGGGCGTGGAGACCGCCATCCGCTGGGCCTCGCGCGGCGGGGGGATCCAGCTATACGCGAACTACGGCTACACCGCCGCGACGTTCGAAACGACGGCGGTGCTGAGCACCGGGCGGTCCCCCGGGAACGAGACCGTAACGCCGGGTGACCGCCTGCCCATGGTCCCCGCCCATCGCTTCAACGCCGGTGGATCGCTCCGGCTGTTCAAGGACGTCCTGCGACTGCGCGTGGACGGGCGCTACATCGGCCCCCAATACCTCCGCGGTGACGAAGAGAACGTCGAGGCACGCTTGCCCGACTACGCGCTGGCCGACGCGTCGCTCGAAACGAGCGTGGGCCGGTACTCGGTGCGGGTCATGGTGCCGAACGTGCTCGACCGCAGATATGTGACGTTCGGAACGTTCGCGGAGAATCCGACCGTGACCGGCGCGCCGGTGCAACGGTTTCTCACGCCGGGACAGCCGCGACACCTCCTCGTGAGTGTCAGCGCGGACTTCTAGACGTTGCACGACGCCACGACGCTACGTCATACGAAGGTTGCCGGATGAGATTTGTGATTCACCACTTGCAACTTACAACGTGGCGTCGTAGCGTCGCCTCTTATGAAAATAGCCGTTTGCATCAAGCGCGTCCCCGATTCCGAGACGCGCGTCAAGATCGCCGCGGACGGCAAGTCGCTGGACGAGGCCGGCGTCAAGTTCATCCTCAATCCGTACGACGAGTTCGCCGTCGAGGAAGCGCTGCGGCTGAAGGAGAAAGCCGGGACGGGCGAGGTCGTCGTCATCGCGCTCGGTCCCCCGGCGGCCCAGGAAACGATCCGCACCGCGCTTGCAATGGGCGCCGATCGCGGCGTGCTGCTCCAGATCCAAGGACTCCATCCCGACGGGCTCGAAACGGCCAAGGCCCTGGCCGCAGAGCTCAAGGGCGCCGCGTTCGACTTGATCTTGTTGGGCAAGATGGCGATCGACGATTACAACCATCAGGTCGGTCCGATGGTGGCCGAGCTGCTGGACCTGCCGTGCGTGACGACGGTGGCGCATCTCGAGATCGCCGGCGCCAAGGGGACGGCGGAGCGCGAGATCGAAGGCGGTGTGGAAGTCGTGGAGTTCCCGCTGCCGGCGGTGCTCACCACCGATAAGGGACTGAACGAGCCGCGCTATCCCGCGCTCAAAGGGATCATGGCGGCGAAAAAGAAGCCGCTCGAGGTCAAGCCCACCGCCCCCGGCCCAGGGGCGCTCGAGATTCTCTCTCTCACCCTGCCCCCCGAGCGACAGGGCGGCAAGATCGTGGGCGAGGGCTCCGGGGCGGTTCCCGAGCTGGTGCGGCTGCTGCGCGAGGAGGCGAAGGTCCTGTGAGCGACATCCTCGCGGTGCTCGAGCAGCGGGACGGGTCCCTCCGCAAGGTCTCCCATGAAGTGGTCACCGGCGCCCGGCGCCTGGCGGATGCGCTGGGTGGGGGCGCCGGAGTGGAGGCGCTCGTCCTCGCGGCCGCTCCCGTGCGGGGCGCGGATCAGCTGGGCGGGTTCGGTGCGGACAAGGTGGTCACGCTCACCGCGGCGGCGTTCGGGATGTACGCGCCGGAAGGATACGCGCGTGCGATCGCCGACCGGGTGAAGGCCGGCGCCTACGGCGCCGTCGTATTCGCGGCGAGCGCCACCGGGAAGGACCTGGCTCCTCGGGTCGCCGCCCGGCTCGGGCGGCCGCTGGTGCAGGACATCACCGACGTGAGTGTCGCAGCCGGTGCGGTGATTGCGATTCGGCCCGTATACGCGGGCAAGGCGCTCCTCAAGGTCAGCGTCGTCGGCACCCCGGCGGTGTTGTCACTGCGGCCCAACGTGTTCACTCCGGTGCGGCGCCCCAAGGCCGGCAGTCAGGAAACCGCCGCGGTGGACGGCTCCGCCGGACGTGTGGTCGTCAAGCAGATCAAGCCGGCGCCGGCGGGCAGTCTCGACGTGGCTGAGGCACCCATTATCGTGTCGGGTGGGCGCGGCCTCAAGGAGCCGGCCAACTTCAGGGTGCTGGAGGAGCTGGCCGCGGCGTTCGGCGGCAGGGCGGCGGTCGGCGCCTCGCGCGCCGTGGTGGACGCCGGCTGGCGCCCCCACGCCGATCAGGTGGGGCAGACCGGGAAGACGGTCAGCCCGACCTTGTACGTAGCTGTGGGGATTTCGGGCGCGATCCAGCACCTCGCCGGGATGCGCACGTCCAAGGTGATCGTAGCGATCAACAAGGACAAAGACGCGCCGATTTTCAAGGTGGCGGATTACGGGATCGTGGGGGACCTCTTTGAAGTCGTTCCCAAGTTGACCGAGGAGATTAGGAAGCTGCATGGCTGACGCGGGAAGCGGGAAAGGGGAAACGGGAAAGGTGATTCCCGCGCAGTATCAGCCGCCGCTGCCGCTCGACAAGCTCCTGCTGCCGGTCGGCGCCCCCGGCGCGGGCGACCGCATGGAGCTGGACGTCGTGATCGTAGGCGCGGGGCCGGCCGGCCTCGCCTGTGCGATCGCGCTGGCCCAGCTCGCCCAGCGGAGCGGCGGTCGCACCGCCCTCAACATCGGCGTGCTCGAGAAAGCCGAGGCGCTGGGCGAGCACTCGCTGTCGGGGGCCGTCGTGAACCCGCGGGCGTTGCGGGAGCTTTTCCCCGAGCTCGAGGATCGGGAGTTCCCGTTCCGGGCGCCGGTCACGAAAGAAGCCGTGCATGTGCTCACCGCGCACCGCGCACCGCGCATTCCTACTCCGCCCACGATGCACAATGCGGGCAACTACATCGCGTCGCTGTGCGAGATCGTGCGCTGGCTGGGGGAGAAGGCCGAGGCGCTCGGCGTCAACCTGTTCACCGGGTTCCCGGCCGCGAGCCTCCTCACGCAGGGCGCGCGCGTCGCGGGCGTGCGTACGGCCGCCACCGGCCTGGATCGCGACGGCCAGCCCCTCGCCACCCACCAGGCGCCGAACGACCTGATGGCCAAGGTGACGGTGTTGGCCGAAGGAACGCGAGGGCTGCTGGCCCAGGCGTATCTCGAGTGGCAACAGGTCCCCGCGGAGAACCCCCAGATCTTCGCGCTCGGCGTGAAGGAAATCTGGGAAACCAGGCAGCCGCTCGACTCGATCGTCCACACGCTGGGGTGGCCGCTTCCGCGGGACGCGTTTGGCGGCAGCTTCATGTACCCGCTCGAGCCCCGCCTCGTCGCGCTGGGCCTCGTGGTCGGCCTCGACTATCGGGACGCCACGCTCGACGTCCACGCCCTGCTGCAGCGGATGAAGCTCCACCCGCTGTTCCGGCGCCTGCTCGAGGGGGGCGAGATGGTCGAGTGGGGTGCGAAGACGATCCCCGAAGGTGGCTACTACTCGATCCCGGCGCGGCGCTCGGGCGAGGGCGTGGCGATCCTGGGCGACTCGGCCGGCCTGGTGGACGTGCCGTCGCTCAAGGGAATTCACTACGCGATTCAGTCGGGCATTTTCGCCGCCCGCGCCATTTTCGGAGCGCTCATCGCCGGGGACACTTCCGCCGCACGGCTCGCGGAATACGACCGCCTGGTGAACGAGTCGTTCATCATGAAGGACCTGTACCGTACGCGGAACATGCGGCTCGCGTTCAAGGACGGGTTCTTTGTAGGCGGCGCGAAGGCGGCGCTGATGTCGCTCACCGGAGGGCGGTTCCCCGGGAGGAGAATCGGGGTGGAGCCCGACGCCAAAGTGGAACGCCGATTCACCCCGGGCTTGCGCCCGGGGTCAGTTGTGCCCCCGGATGGCAAGGTCACCTTCAGCAAGGTTGATGGCGTCTTCAAGTCCGGCAACGCGACGCGCGACACGATCCCCGTACATCTCGTGGTCGGCAAGGATGTGAGCCCGGAGGCGGCCGCATTCTACACCCACCTGTGTCCGGCGGGCGTGTACGAGGTGGTCGACGGGATGCTGCGGGCCAACGCGCCCAACTGTGTGGACTGCAAGGCGACCGATGTGGTGGGACCTCGCTGGACGCCGCGCGAGGGAGGGAGCGGGCCCAAGTACAAGCGCATGTAGCGGCGCGGGCGACTCGGGCGATCTTGCGTTGCCGCAGCAGGGTGAGCACGGCAGCCCACAGTTCCCAGTCTCCGCCATGTGACCCAAGCCTCCGGTCGACTGGCATCTCACGTCTCGCCAACACGATAGCGTCCACATCGCCGGCCGAGCCGCATCCGGGAGATGGCACCCGATATGCACCGGTGAGGTGTGCCGCAACGGACTGTCGGATGCCCCCCTTCCGTCGCACAGGGAAGCTCGCGCGGTGTGCGAACTGGAGGGGAGCGGTGAGTGGCTCACATGGCAAAAGAGACTACACGTAGCACCGCCTCGCGAGGGGAGCGGCCCCGGCGACGCGGCTGGGACCGGCGACGCGATCTCGGTCGCCGCATGATTCGCGAACGACGTCGCGTGACGGCGGAAGTGCCGTTCGAGCGGCGCGAGGGCGGTGATCGCCGCTCCAGCGGTCAACGGCGCGCCACCCCGGAGCGCCGCATCACGCCTCCCGAAGGGTTCCACTTCCTCGACGGGTAGCGCTCGTTGCGCCGCCGCCACGGCGGCATAGCGGCTCCGGCACGGGCGTTGCCTGTCACGGCACAGGCATGGTCTGGTACATCGTCGTCGTCGTCGTGATGCTCACTACGGGGTACGACCTCTATCTCCGAGTGCGCGCCCTGCGTCGGGAGCGGGCGCAGGCGGGCAGCGACGAGCTGACGCGGCTCGAAAACCGGCGCGCCTTTTACGAGCTCGCGGGCCGGGAGTTCGAGCGCGCGCGCCGCTACGCGCATCCGTTCACGATCGCGTACTTCGACCTCGACGACTTCCGGGAAGTGAGCCGCCTGTTCCCACACCAGGTGGGCGACGAAATGCTGCGGCTGGTCGCCGGCGCAGCGCGCCGCTCCGTGCGTGCCAGCGACGTCGTGGCCCGGCTGGGCGGCGACCAGTTCGCGCTGCTGCTCCCGGAGGCCGGCCCCGAGGCCGCCGGCGCCGCGGTTAAGAAGCTGCAGCAGACGTTGCAGGCGCTGTCGGACGAGACCGACCTGCCGCTCACGGTGTGCGGCGGCGTGGTGACCTGTCTGCAGCCGGCGGAGAGCCTGGAGGCGGCGATCGGCGCGGCGGACCGCCTGCTGCACGGCGCCAAGGCCGCGGGGCGGGACAGCTTCTGGTCCGAGGTGATCGTGCCGCAGCCGCTCGAAGGCTTCGAGCCGACGCGGCTGCGCCGCGCCTACCGCGTACCGCCCGGGTTCGACATGCCGATGCCGCCACCCCGGGACCGCCCGCGCTAGAGTCCCGCCATCTTGATGCCGTCAATGATGAACTGCACCGCGATGGCGCACAGCACCAGCCCCATCAGCCGGGTGAGGATGCGCATCCCCGTCTGGCCAAGCCGCTGCTCGATGCGCGATGCGGCGGCGAGCGTGACGTAGGAGAGAAACGCCGTCAGCGCGATCGCCGCGTACACCGCCGCCGTGGTCAGCGGTGTCTTCGCCGCCCCGCTGAGCACCATCACCGTCGAGATCGCCCCCGGCCCTGCCAGCATGGGGATGCCGAGCGGCATGATCCCCACGTCTTCCTTCTCAATCCCCTCGGCTTTCTCCACCGGCGTCTCCCGCTGCTGGCTGCGGCGGGCCTGTACCATGTCGAGCGCGTTGAGACCGATCACCACGCCTCCGGCGATCTTGAACGCGGCGATCGTGATGCCGAAGAGACGGAAGATCAGGCCGCCGCCCAGGGCGAACGCGCCGAGGGTTACGGCGCAGGTCCAGGCGCCCCGCCGGGCCATGAGCCGCCGCACCTGCGGCGTGTCCCGCGCCGTCATCGCCAGGAACGTCGGCACGGCGGTCAGCGGATCGACGATGAACAGGACCGACGTCAACACCAGGAACAGGTCCTGGAGCGTCTTCAGCATGCGCTCACATCGTCACCTGGACCACGCGATCCTTACCGGCCCGCTTCGCTTCGTACATCGCCTGGTCCGCCTTGCGCAGCAGCTCGTCGCTTCCCGCTTCCGTGCCCGAGACGGCGACGACGCCGATACTGGCCGTGACGGAGGGGGTCCCCCGGAACACCGTGCGGATCCCGCCGGCGAGACGATTGGCGACCGCATGAGCCAGGCTGCCGTCGGTTTCCGGCATCAACACGCCGAACTCGTCGCCACCCAGCCGGCCCACGACGTCCGCCTGACGCACGGCGCTGCGCATGGCGTCCGCGACGAGCCGCAGGACCGCGTCACCCGTGGCATGGCCGTGCGCATCGTTGACCTTCTTGAAGTCGTCCAGGTCGAGGTAAATCAGGGCCAGGGGCCGGCCGTAGCGGCGGTTGCGGCCCAGCTCCTGCGCCACCTGGGATGCGAAGGCCCGCGCGTTCAGGACCGTCGTGAGCGGATCGTGGGTCGCGAGCAGCTCGAGCTGCGACTGGGTGCGCCGCAATCGCGACAGGCCGGCGATCGCCACGCCCACGACCGCAAGGTAGGCGACCTCGTTCAGGATCCGGACCTGGAGCAATGTGTCGAGCGGCATCTGGTCGATCCCGATGCCGAAGCGCAGCAACCCCGTCGCGAGCGCGAACGAGATGCCCCATCCCAGACCGTCGCTCGACGCGGCGAGGAGCACTGGGACGACGTAGAGGATCCCGAGCTGGAACTCGGGGGGCGTGCGTGTGTTCAGCAGGAACACGCCCGCGGCGAGTCCGGCCCAGACGACCAGTCGCAAGGCGCGCCACAGGCGGGGGCGGGGCGCCACCTAGAAGGGGGCCTCGGCGACGTGGTGCGGATCGTCCAGCAGCAGCGCGGTGAGCGTATCGCCGGCGGACACCCCGGCCCGGTCCTCGGGCACGATCAGGAGCGCGTTGGCGCGTGCCATGGACGTCAGGATGCCGGAACCCTGGGGACCCGTCAAGCGCGCGACGAGCGCTCCGCCCGTGCCCTCGGGCTGGACCACCGCCCGCAGGAAGTGCCGCAGCCTGGGGCCGAGCGTGATCGGCTCTGCCACGCACACCGGCACCGTGCGCCGAAACGGGAGCCGGTGGCCGAGCAGCCGCCGGATCGCGGGGCGCACGAACAGCTCGAACGTGACCATCGTGCTGACCGGGTTTCCCGGGAGTCCGATCCACGCCGTGCGGTCGAGCAGGCCGAAGCCGAGCGGCGCGCCGGGGCGCATGCGGACGCGCCACAGCTTCATGTCGCAGCCCAGCTCGGCGAGCACCTCCCGCACGAAGTCGTGCTCCCCCACGCTCACGCCGGCCGTGGTCACCAGCAGATCGGCGTCGCGCGCCGGCTCGAGGTGCTCGCGCAGGCTGTCTTTCGTGTCGCGGGCCAGCCCCAGGTCCGCCGGAATCCCGCCCGCGCGACGGATCAGGGCGTGCAACGTGTAGGAGTTGGACGTGGCGATCTTGCGCCCGGCGAGGATCTCGTCCGCGTGGTCCAGGTCCACGATCTCGTCCCCCGATCCCATGAACGCCACGCGGGGCGCGCGGTGCACGAGCGGCGTGCCGTGCGCGATGGACGCGAGCACGCCGAGCTGGGCCGGCCCGAGCGGCGTGCCGATCGGGAGCACGACCGCTCCCTTGCGGATGTCCTCGCCTCGGTACCGCACGTTCTTGCGCGCATCGCGACCCGCGACGATGGCGACCCGCTCCGGGCCCGCGCCCTCGGTGTCTTCCTGGCGCACCACCGTGTCGGCGCCGGCGGGGAGCGGTGCGCCCGTGAAGATGCGGGTCGCCTGACCCGGCCCGAGCGGCCGCTGGGGAAACTGCCCGGCGGCAACGCTCTCGATCACCGCGAGCACCACTGCCCGATCGGGGCTCGCCCCCTCGACGTCGACGGCGCGGGCCGCGTAGCCGTCCATGGCGGAATTGTCCCACGGGGGAAGGTCGATCGGACTCGCGACATCCTCGGCGAGCACCAGGTCGAGGGCCTCGCGCAGCGGCTGCCCCACCGCGGGGAGGGGTGCCACGTGCTCGAGGATCACGCGGGCGGCTTCGGTCGGAGTCAGCATGTTCAGCATGTCAGGGCGGCAGGATCTTGGCCCGGTCCCACGCGATGTTGGCCAGCGTAACGAGCCACGCGGTGTCCGAAAAGCGGAACACGGGAAACTCGGCTCGATACGCAGGATTGTCCGTCACCATCGCGACCCAATCGCCCACGGCGTGGACCGCGGGATCGAAGAGCGGCTCGGCCCCAGCCGCCACGCGGTACACTTCGATTTTCGGCAGCGCGGCCGCCTTGAACCCCTCGACGAGCACGATGTCGGCTCCCTCGAGGTAGCGACGGGTCAGGGCGACCGGATCCGATTCGGCTGCGGTCTTCTCCCACAGGACGCGCTGGCCGGGCCCCTCCATCAGCACGCGCTCGGCGTGGCCCTCGTGCCAGTGACGCCAGGAGTCCTTGCCCCGCTGGTCCGTATCGGCGGGGTGGGTGCCGTGCTTGATCGTCATGACCCGAAAGCGGCGGCGGGCGAGCTCCGCCGCCAGCGCCACCAGGAGCGTCGTCTTGCCGGCGTTCTTGCGTCCGATGACCGAGATCACGCGCGTTGCCGCCACACCGCCTCCGCCCGCTCCAGGTCCGCCGGGGTGTTCACGTTGAAAAAGAGCACGTTCGGATCACCGTACGCACGCACGCGCTCGAGCGGTAGTGTACCGACCTTCACGTCCGCGTGGAAGCCGATCGCGCGGAGGTCCTTGCGCGCGAGCTGCCGCTCGATCGCCGGGCCGCATGCCGGTCCGTACACGGCGCACAGCGGCTCCAGGCCGCGGCGACCGTCGCTCTCGGGAAGGAACGCGTCGGACCCCGCCGAGCCCTCGACCAGCGCGCGCAGCAGGTCGGGCGTGACGAAGGGCATGTCCCACGCGACGCACAGGACGGGACCCACGCCCGACGCCACCGCGGTGTAAATGCCGCCCAGGCTGCCGCAGTCGAGGCGTACGTCGGGGACGGTGCGGAGATCGGGTCGCCAGCCCGGCCCCTCCGGGGCGTTGGCGACGAGCAGCGGCGGCGCGCCGGTCACGGCGGCGAGGGCGTCCACCACGCGGTCGAGAATGCGCCGGCCGCCCAGCTCCACCAGGCCCTTGGGGCGCCCGCCGTAGCGACGGGCGGCGCCGCCGGCGAGGACGGCGCCACGCACGCCCTCAGACTCCGAGCGCCTGGTGGTCCACCATCAAGCAGCGGTCCATCACGAGTGGGATGCCCGCCGTCGCGGCCCGCTCGGGCGCGGTCTCGTCCACGACGCCGAGCTGCAGCCAGATGAGACGCGGACGCACGCGCAGCGCTTCGTCCACGATCGGCCCGACGAACTCGCTGCGCCGAAACACGTCCACCACGTCGATCGCGTGCTCGGCCGCGGCGGCGGTGAGGGTGGGATAGCTCTTCTCGCCCAGGATCGCGGCGTGGCCCGGGTTCACCGGCACGATACGGTAGCCCGAGCCCTGCAGGTAACGTGCGACAGCGTGGCTCGGGCGGCTCGACCTGGGCGACAGCCCCACGACGGCGATGGTCCGGGCCTCGCGCAGCAGCCCCCGCAGCGCCTCGGACGTCATGCTTCGGGCCGGTGCACGTGGGGCGTGCCGCTCACCGCGCGCCCGACCAGCACGACGCCGGCGCGTCGGGCGATGGTGAGGGCGAGCGTGGACGGCACGCTCGGCGTCGCCACGTAGGCGACGCCGGCGCGCGCGGCCTTGTACGAGAGCTCGGCGGAGATGCGGCCGGTGACGAGCAGGCCCCGCCCGCCGGGACGCTGGCGGGCGATCACGGCAGCCCCAATCACCTTGTCCACCGCGTTGTGACGACCGATGTCCTCGGCGTGGAACAGCAACCGCTCGCCGTCGGTGAGCGCGGCCGCGTGGATGCCGCCCGTCTCGTTGTAGCGCTCACCGCTGGCGAACAGCTCCTTGAACAGGACGCGCAGCCGCTCGGGCGCGGGGGGCTCGCCGCGCGCGGGGGCGTGCTTCACGGCGTGCGGGTCGGCCAGGAAGGTGGAGACCGCGCCGCACCCGGACGCCAGTACGCGCTTGCGGTTCTCACCTTTCACCAGCGTCACGCGCTCCGGCTTCACCTCTGCCCAGAAGCCCAGATCCGTCGCGCAGGGACGCAGCTTCACCAGGTCGTCCAGGGTCTCGATGTACCCCTCGCCGTGCAGCCACCCGGTCGCGAGCTCCTCCAGCTGATCGGGCGTGCACATCCACGTCACCGCGGGCTCGCCGTTCACCTCGAGCCACACGGGCATCTCCTCGACCGCGGCCGAGTCGGCGAGCATACGGCCACGGCGGGAACCAGGGACTCGGGGTTCGGGGCTCGGGGGTCGGGGTGCATCCCGAGCCCCGAGCCCCGAGCCCCCAGCCCCTGAGGGATCATGCTTCACCGAAATACTCCGAATAAATGTGCGTCCCCTCCTGCACCCGTACCGCGTGCAGCGTGACGCCCGCCGGCAGGCGGGGCGCGATCCGTTCCCACACGTACACGGCCAGGGCCTCGCCGGTAGCGAGCCGCCCGCCATCGGCGAATTCCGGCAGGGCGACGTTGATGCTCTTGCCGTCCAGCCGGCTGGTGATCTCTTCGGCGAGCAGCCGATCGAGCGTCTGGAGCTGCATCACGCCCCCCGTCCGCGCGTCGAGCGCCCCCTTCACGGTGACATGACACTGGTAGCGGTGGCCGTGCTCGTGCGCCGCGCGCCCGAACTCCCGGACGTTGTGCTCGTCGGGCCAATCCGCCCGCCGGATCCGATGCGTCGCCGTAAACTCAACGATACGTGTAAGATAGCTGATCGGCATCGCTAGAACACGCGCACCGCGCTCGCCTTGAAGGAGAATACGACCGCGCTGCCGGGGGCGAGCCCCAGATCGCGCACGGCCTCCTCGGTGACCACGGCGATGAGCTCCACGCCCACGTCGGCCGTGACGTGGACGGCGCCTCCCCCCGGGCCCCGGCGGGCCAGGCCGATCACTCGTCCCTGAAATGTGTTGCGCGCCGAGGAGGCGAGCGGCTCGCGGCTGACGAAGATGTCGGTCGGCGGCACCGCGAGGATCGCGGGGCCGGTGCGGTCGGTCATCGCGGCGATTTCGACCGTCCCGACGCAGGCATGTTTGAGATCGCCGCTCGGGGCGGCCATCAGCTCCACGCGGAACAGGTTCTCGGGCGTCACGGGCGAGAGCCGGCCGTCGGTCAGGGCGCGCACGTCGTCGGCCCAGCGGTACGCGTCTTCCAGCTGATGGGACGCGAGGCAGACCGCGAGCGGCCGCCGGGCGCGCTCTTCGGCGAGGGTGCGGTACAACGTCAGGGCCGCGGCCCGGTCGGCCGAGCTCGCAGGCTCATCGAGCAGCAGCACGTCCGGCTCGACCGCGAGCGCCCGTGCCACCGCCACGCGCTGCACCTCGCCGTCCGACAGCTCGTGCCGCCGGCGGCCGAGCAGCGGCGTGATGCCGAGTCGCGCGGCGACGTTCTCTGTCCGTCTGTTCACCTCTGTGCGTCTGATACCTCTGACCTGCAGTCCGAACTCTATATTTTCCCGGACTGTCGCCCGGAACAGCATCGGTCGCTGCTCGACGAGCGTCACGTGGCGGCGCGCGGGGCCGCCCGGGGTTACGATCGCTCCGTCCAGCAGGACCCGGCCTTGGGTGGGACGCTCGAGCAGGGCGAGCAGCCGCAGCAGCGTGCTCTTACCCGAGCCGTTCGGACCGACGACGGCGACGGCGGCACCGGGAGGAACGGCGAACCGGTCGAGGTGGAGCACGACGCGGCCGTCGTACTCGTGTCGCACGTCGATCAGCTCAAGCATGGCCGCGGCCCTGAAGCACCTGCAACGCGACGTTCACGAGCAGGGCGAGGAGCAGGAGGATGAGGCCGAGCGCGAGGGCCAGGCCGAAATCCCCCTGGCTCGTGTACAGGGCGACCGCGGTGGTGAGGGTGCGGGTCTGGCCCCGGATGTTCCCGCCCACGGTCATGGCGGAGCCGATCTCGGCGACCACGTGGCCGAACGCGGTCGTGATCACCGCGGCGAGCGCGAAGCGCGCCTCCCGCGCCACGGTCCATGCCGTGCGCCAGCGGCCGGCGCCGAGCGTCTCGGCGGTGCGGCGGATGCGGGGATCGACGCCCTGGACCGCGGCGGCGGCGAGCGCCGCGGCGATCGGGAGGGCCAGCAGAACGTCGCCGAGCGCGATCGCCTGCCACGTGTACAGCCACGCCGCAGCGCCGAGCGGGCCCCGGCGGGAGAGCAGGCCGTACAACAACAGGCCCAGCACCACCGTCGGGAATGCGAGAGCGGTGTTCACGACGGTGAGGGCTGCGCGCCGGCCCCAAAAGGGACGCGTCGCGAGCACGAACCCGAGCGGGATGCCGAGCCCGCACGCCAGCACCGTCGAGATGACGCCGATCTTGAGCGTGAGCAGGGCGATGCCGTACACCTCGGCGTCACCGGACAACAGGAGCGCGAGCGCCCGCCGGAATCCCTCCGCTAGAAAATCCATCCCACGCCGATCGTGGCCCACGGGTGTGACGTCCACTGGTCGAGCGGCGCCGCAGCGGGGAGCACGCTGCCGCCGTTGGTACTGGTCACCACTTTGTAGGAGAGCGGGTAGTGCAGCTTCCACAGCACCAGGCGCACGTCGCCGCGCACCGAGAGCCGCCGCGCTGGATACCAGCGCACGCCGGCGTTGGGGGCGAGCGTGATCTTGGTGCCGAACCGGTAGCCGCTCGTGTCCTGCGCCAGCGGGCTGGCGATCGCGACGCCGAGCGCCCCGCCGATGAACGGGGCGAAGCGCCGCCAGCTTTTCCGCCCCGTGAGCACGAGCTGGAGCCCCGCGTCGGCGAGCACGACGGCGTCGTTGACCGGGCCGGTCTTACGCGAGGCGGAGTCCTTGGTGTAGTCCTGGACGAAGCGCGACGTCCGGGCGTACGCGAGCCCCAGCGACGCGCCGACCGCACCGAACGGCACTTCGTAGCGCAAGCCGCCCGTCAGGCCGTCCGCCGGGCCCACCGCTACGTCGCCCCGGCTGCCCCCCAGGTGCCCGACACTCAGGGCCCATACGGCGCCGCGGGGGATGTCGTGGTAGGGAGACCGACCGGGCTCGTAGCCCACTTGGGCGGAAACCGCGTTCCACGACGCCAAGACGCCAAGCCACACGAGCGCGCCGGCTCGGACCACGGTGCGTGTTGACCTTGCAACGTGGCGTCGTGGCGTCGTGCAACGGCTTACCATTTAGTCTGTCTCCCTCAAGTCTCTGCCGGTCATTTCCCGCGGCGGTTCGATGTCGAGCATGCGGAGCACGGTGGGGCCCACATCGCACAGGGCACCGCCGTGCCGCAGCGGCCGCGCGACGTCGTCCCCGACGAGGACAAAAGGCACTGGATTCGTCGTGTGCGCCGTGTGCGGGCCGCCCGTGGTCGGATCGATCATCAGCTCGCAGTTGCCGTGGTCTGCGGTCACGAGCAGGGTCGCCCCGCGCCGCTCCGCACTCTGGACGACACGCGCGAGGCAGCGATCCACCGTCTCCACGGCCGCGACGGCCGCACGCAGTACGCCGGAGTGGCCCACCATGTCTCCGTTCGCGTAATTGCAGAGAATGAAGTCGTGTTGCCCGGCCTCGATTGCCTTGCAGAGCACGTCCGTCACGCCGGGCGCGCTCATCTCGGGCATCAGATCGTAGGTTGCGACCTTCTGGGAAGGAACGAGCAGCCGCTCCTCTCCGGGGTACGGCGTCTCGAGGCCGCCGTTGAAGAAGTAGGTGACGTGCGCATACTTCTCGGTCTCCGCGGTGCGAAACATAGTCTTGCCGCGCCCCGACAACACCTGCGCCACGATTTCGGACAGCACCATTGGCCCGAAAAGCACGGGAAAGGGAAACTTCTCGTCGTACTGCGTCATCGTGACCAGGTCGACCGTCGGTCGCACGCCCGTGTCGAACCCGTCGAAGCGGTCCACGGCCAGCGCGCGCACGATCTGGCGCATGCGGTCGGCGCGGAAGTTGAAGCAGAACACGCCGTCGCCCGAGCGGATGCGCGGCGTCCCGGTGATCACGCGCGGCTTGACGAACTCGTCGGTCTCGCCGGCCTGGTAGGCGGCCCGGATCGCGCTCACGGCGTCGGGAGCGGGCGCTCCCACGCCGTGCACCATCGCATCGTACGCGATCTTGGTGCGCTCCCAGCGGTTGTCGCGGTCCATGGCATAATAGCGACCGATGACGGTGGAGATGACCGGGGGTCGGGGGTCAGGGGTCGGGGGTCGGCCGCCGCCACCCCCGATCCCCGACCCCCGACCCCCGATCCCCTCGAGCAGTTCCTGCATGAACCCGAGGGCCGACTGCGGCGCCGTATCGCGACCGTCGAGCCAGGCGTGGATCGCCACCGGCAGCTCGTGGCGCTGGCCGAGCGTCGCGGCCGCGACGAGATGTTGGTCGAGGGCGTGGACGCCGCCGCTGCCGATGAGCCCGAGCAGGTGCAGCGTGCCGCCCCGCTGCTTGACCCGGGTGCACAGCTCCACGAGCGGGGGCAGGCGGAAGAAGTCGCCCGACTGGATGGCTTGCGAGATGCGCACGATATCCTGCGGGACCACGCGACCGGCGCCGAGGTTCAGGTGACCCACCTCGCTGTTGCCGATCTGGCCGTCGGGAAGCCCCACGGCGAGTCCGGACGCGTTGAGGAGTGTGCGCGGCGCCCGGCTCCAGAGGCGATGCCAGGTGGGCGTATCACCCAGCTCGACGGCGTTGCCCTCGCGGCCGGGACGAAAGCCCCAGCCGTCGAGCACGATCAGGACGACCGGGGTGCGCGGCCCACGCCTCTTTGCCATATTGGAGGGGATGCAATCTAGCCGGGCCCTCCGCGCCCTTCCAGTTGTCTTGTGGCTCGTGCTCCGCCCCTCGCTCGCCGCCCAAGCGCGTTACCGCGTCACCACCGACGGAGCCTGGTTCTTCCAGGAGCCGGGCGGCAAGCGCCTGGCGCGCCTGGCGCGGGGCGCGATCGTCGTGGGCGGTGAGGCGCAGGATGCCTGGCAGGGCGTGACACTCGAAGGTTGGATCTTCGCGACCTCCGTCGGCGCGACCCCGCGCGCCGGGTACGACCTCGCCGTCACCCGCGCTCCCGAGGAGAACCTGCGCTCCGCTCCGGCCGGGGCCCTGATCGCCAAGCTGCCGCAAGGATTCCTGCTCACCAAGGTCGCGGAAGGAACGGCGGGCAGTTGGGTCCACGTGACGCGCGCCGGCTGGGTGGAGAGATCGGCGGTGGAGACCGTCGCGCAGGTGGCGAGCGCGCGCGGCGCCGCTTCCACAGACTCGGACGCCTCTGAGGCGCGGCTGACCCCGGGGCGGAGCCCCGGGGATGAAGGGACCCCGGGTGCCCCGGGCCGCCGGCCCGGGGTCAGCCGCGGGGATACGAGCGTCGGCTCGCCCGGCCCCCTCGATCCCGCTCGCCTCGAGACGGCCCGGCGTACGGTGCTGTACCGCGCCCCCGAGGGCGCACCGACGGGAACGTTGGCGCCTGCGGCGCCGCTGCGCGTGCTGGGGCGCTCGGGCGATTGGACGCGCGTCGAGCTCGAGGGCTGGGTGAAGAGCGCGGACCTGGAGATCGCCCCACCCGGTGTCCTGATGGGAATCACGGCGGCCGAGCTCCGCACCGACCCGCAACGCTACGCGGGGCAGGTACTGCGCTGGACGCTCCAGTACATCGCCGAGCAGCAGGCGGACGAGTTACGTCCCGAGATCCCGAACGGTTCGCGGTACTTCCTCGCCCGCGGGCCGCTGCCGGAGCACGGGTTCGTGTACGTGATCGTGCCGGAGGCGAAGCGCCCGCAGCTCGAGAGCCTCTCGCCCCTCGCCACCATTCAAGTGACGGCGCGCGTCCGCACCGGGCGCACCCGGTTTCTGGGCAACCCGGTGCTCGACCTGATCAGTCTCGAGACCCTGCCATGAACGACATTCTGCGCGATCGCTTGCTGCGCAAGCTCGACGCCCTTCCCGACGAGAAGGCCTACCAGGTGCTCGACTACGTCGAGTTCCTCGAGTCGAAGTACGCGGAGCGCCGGGCCGGCGCGCCGGCGTTCCAGCGCGCGGCGGAAACGCTGGAGGATACGCTGCGCGCCGGCCGCGTTCCGGTGAACATCATCAAGGGGACGATGGACGCCGTGGGGAAGGCGGGTCGGCTGCTCGAGAAGGTGGCCGCGGCGGGAAAGGCGGCGGTGGAACAGGCGGGGAAAAAGTCCGCGGACAAAGAAAAGGTTGAGGAAACCCCGCCGGGCCAGTAACTTTCGCCATGGGAACCTTCCGCCCGACCGTCGCGCTCACGTTCGACGATGTGCTGCTCGTGCCGCGGCACTCGAGCGTGCATCCGCGCAACGTCGATACCCGCTCCCGCTTCACCCGCAAGCTCTCGCTCCACATTCCGCTCGTCGCCGCGGCGATGGACACCGTCACCGAATCGGACATGGCGATCGCGATGGCGCGCGAAGGCGGGATCGGCGTGATCCACAAGAACATGCCGGTGGACCGCCAGGCCGCCGAGGTGGACCGCGTGAAGCGGAGCGAGTCGGGGATGATCCTCCACCCCATCACGCTCGGCCCCGATCGCCCGTTGCGCGAGGCGGTGCACCTGATGCAGCGGTTCCGCATCTCGGGCGTACCGATCGTGGACGACGCGGGCCGCCTGGTCGGCATCATCACCAACCGCGACCTCCAGTTCGAGCGCCAGCTCGACCGCCCGATCCGCGACGCCATGACGAAGGACCGGCTGGTGACCGCCCCCGTGGGGACCACCCTCGAGGAGGCCGAGAAGACGCTTGCGAAGCATCGCATCGAGAAGCTCCCGGTCGTGGACGAGAAGGGCGTGCTGAAGGGGCTCATCACCATCAAGGACATCTTCAAGCGACGCCAGTTCCCCAACGCCAACAAGGATCAACACGGGCGCCTGTGCGTCGCGGCCGCGGTGGGTGGCACGCCCGACGCGCTGGCGCGGGCCCGCGCGCTCGTCGACGCGGGGTGCGACGTGATCGTGGTGGACTCGGCGCATGGGCACTCGGAGGGCGTGCTCAAGACCGTCGAATGCCTGCGCGAGACCTTCCCCGACGCACAGCTCGTGGGCGGCAACGTCGCGACCGAGGCGGGAGCGCGGGCGCTGGTGGAGCGCGGCGTGGACGCGGTGAAGGTCGGCGTGGGTCCCGGCTCGATCTGCACCACCCGCGTCGTGACGGGCGTGGGGGTGCCCCAGATCACCGCGATCCTGGACGGCGTGCGGGGGGCGGGGGACGTCCCGGTGATCGCCGACGGGGGCATCAAGTACTCGGGCGACGTGGTGAAGGCGCTCGCCGCGGGCGCCGAGAGTGTGATGATGGGCTCGATGCTCGCCGGCACCGAAGAAAGCCCGGGCGAATCGTTCCTGCTCGAGGGCCGGCGCTTCAAAGTGATCCGCGGTATGGGGAGCCTCGGCGCCATGGAAGAAGGCTCCGCCGACCGCTACTTCCAGGAAGGCGAGGTCTCGCCCGCGAAGCTCGTGCCTGAAGGGATCGAGGGGCGGGTGCCGTACAAGGGCCCCGTGTCCGACGTGATCTTCCAGATGGCGGGCGGGCTGCGCAGCGGCATGGGGTACTGCGGGGTGTGCGACATCAAAGCGCTCCGCAACGAGACCGAATTCATCCAGGTGACGAGCGCGGGCCTGCGCGAGTCGCATCCCCACGACGTCGTGATCACGCGGGAAGCTCCTAACTACTCGCTGTAAGCAACGCAGGGTGTCGTTGCGTTGAAGCCTCACCTGGGTACGGGCTGAGCACGCGTGCCGCGCGGCGCGCACCTTGCGGCCCTCGCTGCGCGCCATGAGCGCCTCGTCCTGCCGGGCGGCGGTTGCGCTGATCCTCAGTCTCGTCGGCCGGTCGCTCGAGGGCCAAAGCGCGCCGGACAGCACCAGAGCGCAGGCCACCATCGACCCCGCGACGGTCGTGCAGCAACGCGGTGCCCGGCGTCTGACGGACATCCTCATCAGCCGGGTCTCCGGTCTCCTCCTGGTCCCGGCCTCCGGTGTGAACGGCATGGGAACGCGCATTCGGCTGCGGGGCGTGCTGAGTTTGGCGGCCGACCGGGCGCCGCTCGTGCTGGTGGACGGCATGCGCATCGAGACGGCAGAGGACGCGTTCTCCCCCTACCCTCCGCCGAATGGTTTTGTGTTCCCCTACGGCTATGACCCGCCCACCCCTCCCGGCCCGCTCCGGCTGGACGACTTGAACCCGGACGATGTCGAGTCGATAGCGGTCCTTCCGGGCCCGGCGGCTGCGGCGATGTACGGCCCGGGCGCCGACGCGGGCGTGCTCTTGATCCACACGAAGCGCGGTCGTCCAGGCCCCGCGCGTTGGGAGGGCTATGTCCAGGGCGGGGTGAGTTCGGAAGCGGCACACTGGCCGGCCAATTTCGGCGGCGTGGACAGCGACAACCTCGACCCGCGGTTTCGGCACGGCGGGTGCACGCTCTGGCAGGAGACACAGGGATCGTGCCGGCAGAACTTCGTGCAGCAGTTCAACCCGTTCGAGCAACGCAACCCGTTCCGGACGGCGCTGCGCCGGCAGTACGGGCTCAGCGTGTCGGGCGGATCCGCATGGGGTGACTATCGCCTCTCCGGGACTTTCTCCGGGAATGCCGGTCCCTATTCTTCGGGCGTGACGTCGCCCGACCCCAATTACTACCGTCGCTTGAGCGGGAGGATGAGCGGGCGTTTGCGCCCGTGGTCCACCCTCGAGCTCACCCTCAACGCGGCCCGCATGTCGAGCGACCTGCGCCTGCCACCCGACCTGCCCGCGCAGGTCGGCACGGGGGGGCCGAGTGACAGCGCCGGCTTCGCTTGGAGCCGGATGTTCCGACTGCGGAGCACCCAGGCCGTGACTCGGTGGTCGACGCTGGTCGAGGCGCGCTGGAGCCCGCTGTCGTGGGTCGCGCTCCGCGGGCTCGCCGGGTTCGACGCGCTAGGCCAGAGCGACACCGCCCTCTCGCCCTACTCCGCCAGCGACCCCGGCCCATACGGGTCGTTGTCGCTGGGGAAGCTCGAGCAGCGCCACCGCACCCTGGAGCTGGGGGCTTCGGTGACCGGGACGCTCTCCGGCCCCGTGGTGTCGACCACCGCCTTCGGGGTGCAACAGCTGCGGGACAGTCTGAGCCAGGATTGGTCTGCGCGCAGCGATTTCGGAGCCGGTTTCGGCGGCGGCCCCTATGCGTCCGCCAGCCAGTGGCGTTGGGGGAATTCGTTTGGCTACTACGTCGACGAGCGGCTCGACCTGGGCCGCAGGCTCGCCCTCGGCGCCGCGGTGCGTCACGATCGGTTCAAAGAGCTGAAGCGCGGCGCGACGTACCCCAGTTTCACGGTGACGTGGGTCGCCCACACGGCGGCCGACTCGGCGCCCCTGAGTCGCCTCGCGTTCCGTGCCGCGTGGGGGTCCGCGGGCCCGCGACCGTTCGAGGGCATGCCGATGGTGTTCGTGCCGATCGGCACGCCCATTCCGAAGATCGATCCCGAGCGCACCACGTCGACCGAGCTGGGGGCGGATGCGGCTCTGTTGGGGGGCCGGGTGGGCGCGCGGCTGACCTACTACACGATGCGCTCGCACGTCTTTCGCGTGACGCTGCCCCCGCCGTCGGGTTACCCGTTCATCGACTATAACCCCGGCACCATCCGGAATCGGGGGATCGAAGCCACCATCACGGGACAGGTGCTGACCGCTCCCCGCGCTGCCTGGGACGTCACGCTCTCCCTGTGGGGGAACCAGAACCGCTTGGTCAAACTCGAAGAGTCGCCAATCGGCTTCGGGACGGAACGCGCAGCGCTCGGGTATCCGGTAGGCGGATACTGGGCGTACCCGATACGCAGCTTCGCCGACGCGAACGGGGACGGGATCATCGCGCCGTCAGAAGTAGTCGTGGGGCCATCGGAGTGGGCGGGTACGCCATATCCGACCCAGGGGGCGATGCTCACGTCGGAGTGGAGCCTGGGTGGCCAGTTCCGCGCGGCGCTGACGCTCGACTACCGAGCGGGGCAGCGGCTCTTCAACCAAGCGGCCTATGACCGCTGCCGCTTCGGGACCTGCCAGGCGGCCGTCGATTCCCGGACGCCCCTCGCCGAGCAAGCGCGCGCCGCCGTCCTCGAGCCCACAACCAGCTACTTCGAGGACGCGGACTACCTCAAGCTGCGAGAGATTTCGCTGTCGTTTTCCGTGCCGCCCAAGATGGCGGCGGCGCTGCGCGCCCGCTCGGCGACGATCATTGTTGCCGGCCGCGATCTCGCGACGTGGACGGGATACTCGGGTGGCGACCCCGAGTCCGGGAGCTACGGTATCGCCGCCCCGGGACGGCCGCGCATCATCGCGGACGAGGGCTCACTCCCGGTGCCGCGCTCGTGGACGCTGCGCCTCCAGCTCGCCTTTTGACTTGACAGGCCCGCCGGCCGGGCCTACTCTAGCCGCCGTCCCGCCGTTGCTTCGATGGTCGCTCCAACCCAGCCGAGGACCGCATGAATCTGCTGCGACGCAAGAGCGTCACCGATCTGCAGACCGAGGCCCTCACCGATCACAGCCTGAAGCGCGCGCTCGGCGCGCTCAACCTGACGATGCTCGGGATCGGCGCGATCATCGGCACCGGCATTTTCGTGCTGACGGGAACGGTGGCGGCGCAGAACGCCGGTCCCGCCGTCGTGCTGTCGTTCGTGCTCGCGGGCGTGGCCTCGATCTTCGCCGCGCTGTGCTATTCGGAGTTCGCGTCCCTCGTGCCTATGGCCGGCAGCGCGTACACGTATGGGTATGCGACGCTGGGCGAGCTGGTCGCGTGGATCATCGGGTGGGACTTGATCCTCGAGTACGCGCTCGGCGCGGTGACCGTGGCGATCGGCTGGTCGGGCTACGTCGTCAGCTTCTTGAGGGACGTGGGCATCAATGTGCCCTGCTCCCTCGCGGCCGCGCGGGGCGTCGTGGCGCCGCAGTGCACCGCTCCAGCCGTATTCAACCTTCCGGCCGTGATCATCATCGCGATCGTCACGACGCTGTTGGTGATCGGCATCAAAGAGTCGGCAAACGTCAATAACGTCATCGTGTTCATCAAGGTGGCCGTCGTCCTGCTCTTCATCGCGGCGGCGGCGCACGCCGTGAACCCCGCCAACTGGCACCCCTTCATTCCGCCGAACACGGGCGACCGGGGGGCGTTCGGCTGGACCGGGGTGATGGCGGGCGCCGGCCTTGTCTTCTTCGCGTACATCGGGTTCGACGCCGTCAGTACGGCGGCGCAAGAAGCCAAGAATCCGCAGAAGGACATGCCGATCGGCATCATCGGCTCGCTGCTGATCTGCACGGTGCTGTACATCCTCGTGTCGGGCATCGCGACCGGCGTGATGAGCTACAAGGACTTGAACGTCCCCGACCCGATCGCCGTCGCGGCGGATCACGCCGGCCTCGGCTGGATGTCCTCGCTGATCAAGCTCGGCGCTATCGCCGGCCTGTCGTCCGTGATCCTGGTCATGCTGCTCGGTCAGTCCCGCGTGTTTTACTCGATGGCGCGTGACGGCCTGCTGCCGCGGTTCGTCAACAAGGTCCACCCGAAGTTCCAGACACCGTACATCACCTCGATCGTCACGGGCATCGCCGTCGCCATCGTGGCGTCCCTGCTCACGGTTCGAGAAGCGGGCAACCTGGTGTCGATTGGGACCCTGCTCGCGTTCGTGATCGTGTCGATCGGGGTGATGGTGCTGCGCGTGCGCGAGCCCAACTTGCCCCGGGCCTTCAAGACGCCGGCGGTCTTCGTCGTGGCGCCGCTCGGTGCCCTGTCCGCCGCATACCTCATGGAATCGCTGCCCTGGACGACGTGGCGGCGGCTCATCATCTGGTTCGTGGTGGGCATCGTGATCTACCTCGCGTACGGCGTCAGCCACTCGAAGCTTGCTTCGAAAGAATAAATACGTCGAGTAGAGGCGTCGCGCTAAGACGTCGCGCGAAGGCGTCACGCAGGTGCGAGACGGGGCGCCCAGCGCCATTTCGCCAACCAGCGATTCGCCGCGCACCCTCCCTCGTGGTGGGAGGCCCTCGCGAGCACCCTGCCGGACTGGTACCTGTGGGGACTCCTGGTCCTCGCGGTGGTGTGGCTGGGGCGCCGCTTCCAGGTGGACCGGGCGAACTTCAGCCGCCACTTTTTCATGCATTTGGGCGCCAGCCTCGACCTCGCCCTCGTCCACACTGGTGGCCGCGGTTGGTCTGCAGGACGCACTCCACGCCCTGCGCGGCGAGCCGTATGCCTTCGCGCAACAGCTCGGGATTCTTTCCTGTCTGGGCCTGATGCTCACGCTGCCGCTCGACACCTGGATCCGACTCGCGGTGTGGCTGGTGATCGGCTTCGCCATCTATTTCGGTTACAGCCGGAAGCACAGCGCGCTGCGGGGCTAGACGCTCTCCCCGGCGCCCGATAGCTTGCGCGCATGACGCGGCGCGCGCCGGTGCGCATGACCTCGGTGTTCGGGGCTCTAGGAGTGGCCATCGCGGTGGCTTGCAAGGGCAGCACCGCCCCCCACCAGCCGACCCCCTGTCCCTCGTACAGCGGCGGGCTGTCGCAAGGTGACAGCCTGTACGGTTTGTACCGTCTGGTGTCGTACTGTCTCGACACGCTCCCCGCTTTCACCCCGCCGGCCGAGTCGGGCCACGTCACCTTGACCCATGCAATGACTGTGGATTCGTTCGTCGCCGTCCTCGTGCCTCAGGGTCAGGCGCCGGAAAACATCCTGGGCACGTACACGCATCCGACGCCGGACTCGATCCACGTGAGCGGCCACGTAAGGGTCTCCGGCTTCGACGTTCCGGTGGAATTGCCCGGCAGGTTTCTGCTGCAGCAGAACACGCTCTCGGTAAGCGGGACCCTGAAAGTCACGGGGACAAGCCCGCACTTCGTCTCCTTCATCGGGGCGAGGCCGGCACCGTAGAGCGGCATTAACGCCGTCGCGTGACGCCGTTCGCTCGACGCCTCCGCGTGACGTCTTTTATCTTGAGTGCAATGTCGATCCTGCGGCGGGACTTCTGGACCCGGCGGCGCGCGCTGTTGACGCTCGCCTACCTCCTCGTCCTCGTGCCGTGGTCGGTGGTTCGCGGGTCGCGCGAGACGGTGACCAACAGCGACGTCGGCGCCTTCTGGCTCGGGGGCCAGTATTTCCTGACGGGTCAACC